>Ga0180009_10000200_pt1 | contig 94284 bp, 89 predicted proteins | sample OS_PC_MetaG_FD_123537 | JGI IMG/M metagenome (GOLD analysis project Ga0180009, IMG submission 123537) | Groundwater microbial communities from the Aspo Hard Rock Laboratory (HRL) deep subsurface site, Sweden - OS_PC_MetaG | ecosystem: Environmental > Aquatic > Deep subsurface > Groundwater... | reverse complement strand
TATCGAGATGAACCAGCATCTAATCCAATTTCTGTTAACTACCCCCGTGATTATAGTTGCCTTCAAACTTTACATTTCCGGACTCAAGGCTATTTTAAGACGAGCGCCAAATATGGACTCTTTGATATTTATTGGCACTTCGGCTGCCTATGTCTACAGCGTGGCAATCTCTTTATCTACTTGGCTCAACATCAAAACATACGGAATGAAAGAGCTATACTACGAGATAGCGGGCTTCATTCTTATCTTCATCCTTTTGGGAAAGTATCTAGAAGCAATAACTAAAGGGAAAACAAGCGAAGCTATTAAAAAATTAATCGGACTTCAGCCCAAAGAAGCGACAATTATAAAAGACGATGAGGAGATAAAAATTCCTATTTCCGAAGTAAAAGTCGGGGATATTATTTTAGTCAAGCCCGGCGAAAAAATCCCGGTAGACGGAATTGTTATTGACGGCTATTCCGGCGTTGATGAAAAAGCAATCACTGGCGAAAGTATCCCGGTTGAAAAAAGCAAGGGCGATGAAGTCATCGGCGCCACTATTAATAAAACCGGCGTTTTGAAATTTAAAGCAACTCGAGTTGGTAAAGATACGATGTTGGCCCAGATTATAAAGATAGTTGAAGAAGCTATGGGTTCTAAGGCGCCAATTCAGCTTTTAGCCGACAAAGTTTCTCTTTATTTTGTACCGACAGTAGTAGTCATCGCTATTGTCTCTTTCGCGGTTTGGATTTTTGCAGGCCATCCTTTTCCTTTCGCGCTCACAGCCTTTATCGCTGTTTTAATTATCGCTTGCCCTTGCGCTTTAGGTCTGGCAACGCCAACCGCTGTGATGATGGGTACTGGTCTGGCGGCAAAAAATGGCATTTTAATTAAAAGTGGTAAGGCGCTGGAAATTGCCCGCGACTTGGATATTGTTATTTTTGATAAAACCGGAACTTTAACCAAGGGTGAACCAAGTGTTACTGACGTGGTGAAAATTAAAAACGATGTCAGTGAGAATTTAGTTTTGCAAATCGCGGCGTCAGTGGAAAAAAATTCAGAGCATCCTCTATCGGAAGCAATTGTTAAAAAAGCCAAAGAAAAAAATCTTGCCCTGAGCGAAGTCGAAGGGTTTCAAGCTATTCCCGGCTATGGCGTTACGGCTGATTTAAAAAATAAAAAAATACTTTTCGGAACAAGAAAACTAATGACTAACAATCAAATTAATCCAAATATAATAGAAGAAAAAATGATTGTTTTAGAAGATCAAGGCAAAACAGCAATGATTTTGGCTGTAGAAAAAGATATCATTGGTATCATTGCAGTGGCTGATACGCTTAAGGATTACTCAAAAGAAGCAGTTAAAATGCTTCATAAAATGGGGAAAAAAGTCGCGATAATTACCGGAGATAATAAAAGAGTTGGACAAGCTATTGCCCAGCAAGTCGGCATAGATAGAGTTTTAGCCGAGGTATTGCCGCAAGAAAAATCAGCCGAAATTAAAAAATTACAGAGTGAAGGAAATATTGTGGCGATGGTGGGCGACGGCATTAATGACGCGCCAGCTTTGGCCCAAGCGGATTTAGGCATTGCTTTGGGTTCGGGCACAGATGTGGCAATGGAAACCGGCGAAATAGTTTTAATTAAAGACGATTTAAGAGACGTAGTAATAGCAATTGATTTAAGCAAATACACTTTAAATAAAATTAAGCAAAATCTTTTCTGGGCTTTCTTTTATAATATTGTCGGCATTCCTGTTGCCGCTGGTATTTTATATCCTTTCACTGGTTGGCTTTTAAATCCGGCAATTGCTGCGGTGGCTATGGCTTTTTCTTCAGTAAGCGTAGTGCTCAATGCACTCTCAATGAAGTTTTATAAAAGTAAAATTTAATAAATTATAATTAAAAAGCCCCATTTTAAAAAGGGGGGGGCTTTTTATATTCTTACTCTATTACATCTCTTATATTTATTACATCTTTTGGCAGTGGCGGGTATAATTCTTTATCAATTATTCTTTCAAAGCATACTCTCCCCTGACTATGATCCCAATTTTGGGAATACATAGAAGGATACATGCCTTTTGGAATAGAAAGATTCTCTTTATTATTCCACACCCTATTAAATACAGCGCATAATTCAAATTCTAAATCTCCTTTTGTATTATACTCGTAAGAATCTCCTGTTTGCGGGTCAATCGGAGCAATAAAGCCTGATATGCTGTCATCCAAATCAGATAATCTATCTGGCAATTTTTCCTTCCTCTGCCAGTAATTTATAATCATTGATTGGGTTTCCTGTAAATCGCTTATTTTCTGCTGGTCAAATTGTTTCAATCTTGCTTCTTGCGGAGAACCAACAACTAAAAATGCGCTTACAATAACCGCTAAAACCAAAATGCTCGTTACCCATGCAAAGTATTTCGCTAACTTTGTAGGCGTATCCCGCCTTACATCGTCTAAATAATATCCAAAAATAACACCAGCGACCAAAATTATTGACAGGGCTTTCAAAATAAATCTTATAGTTATCTCTCCTCCTAAAAAAGTGTTAATAATGAAAATTAAATCTCCAATTATAACCAACGAAGTAATAAAAAGAGTCAAATAAATTAGCCATTTTCTTATTTTAGAATCTCTGACTTGCGATTCTCTTCTGTAAATTTTATTTAAATACCAAGACACTAAAATGAATACTGAAAAAACTATAACTAAAGCGGAAACTGAAAATCTGATAAGCGATAAAGAATATTCGCTTGAGCGATAATCCAAAATATCTGGAAAAAATTTATTGATGAATTGCCAGATTAGAGTCACAAAGCTTATTGCTGACCAATAAAGAGTGACTATCACCAAAAGATGTAAGAATACATCTCTTGGTAAATTTCTTTTAGGAACTGATTGTATATTTTCCATAATTTTTCTTGCCCCCACACCAATCGCCCACAGGCGAACTGGTAGTGGTGGGTTATTATTTAATTTAGTTTTTTATTTTAATAATTTTTTGCCGTTTTCCGGAAATTGTAAAAAATTCTTCCTGCTTACTACCTTTTTACCCGTTTTACTCTCTAATTCTATGCGCGCATTTTTGGCGATACGACCGCCTTTTCTCGCTGGAGTTTTATTTTATTCCAATCCTTTTGTTTCCATAGTTTCCGCGATTTGGCGAGTGGAAAGTTCGGCAAGAGCAGTAAAGACCAATTCGGCATCAGACATATGATCGCGTAAATTTTGCGTTTTTAACTTCTTCAAATTTTTATGTTCCTTAACCGACAAATCGCTCCATTCTTGATGGATTATATTCGTCAAAATAGCATACTCATCTTTTTCTTTAACCTCGTTATCTTTCCAATAATCAGTTAGTTTATTTCTAACTTCCTGCCCCATCATTCTTTGCTGAATCCATTTTGCGCTTCGACCCAACCTCTGCCAATTCATTCTGCCCCGATTGATTGATTTTTCCGGATCTGTTGTTTCTTGTATCCTTTCATAGCCAACTTTTGCTAACCAAAGCTTGAATGGTTCGGCCTTAGGAGATGGGATAGATTGGATTATTCTCAAAATTCCTTCCGTGTTAGCGACATCAGTTAAGTAATATTTACCGTCTGAAGCCGGTAATTTCAGTTGTCGACAAAATGTCGACAACTCAGCTCCATCCTCTGTTTTCACCCTAATTTTCATTTTAAACCAATAATCGCGCGGATTAACGCTGTCCGTTAATGTCGCGATGACATCTATTACGGAAAAATACCATAGTTCTTTTTTCTCGTTCCATGTTCGACGAATTTTCTGACCTTCAAAAATAGCGATTTGTTTGTTATTTGTTTTTTTATTTAGCATAAAACTAATTTAAATTATTTTTTATTCCTATTCAATTTTTTCCACTATATCATATTTGTCGTGGCGCTGGGATTTGCGCTCAGTCTATACTCTCCCATTTTGTGTTATAATTAAATAAGAATTTCTAATTCATTTATAATACTAATCCTAAAAATCAAAACTGTAAATGGATAAAATATGGTTAAAACTATAAAAGTTCGCTGTAAAAATTGTAAAAAAACTTTTTACCGCTTAACTGGGCGTTTTAATGAAGCTATAAAATTTGGCTGGAATCAGTACTGTTCAACAAAATGTCAATTTAAACACAAAACTACAAAAAAAGAAATCTCCTGTGAAAATTGTGGAAGAAAATTTGAACGAACATTAAGTGGTATTTCTATTCATAATTATTGTTCTCACTCCTGTGCAATGATAGTTAATAATAAAAGATATGATAGAAAACGCTTACTACCTAAATTTAAAATTTGCGAACAATGTGGGAAGAAATATAGAAAAAGTACCAGCAATAAAAAGTACTGTTCATTGAGTTGTAGGGTTGACGCAGAACGATATAAGCCAGAAGAATTATTAGATATCATCCGAAAATACTTTAAAAAACTAAAAAGGGTTCCGGCAAGACGCGAAATATTAAATGGTGTGAATGGGGCGTGCAGAAAATCTTTCGGCTCATGGAACAATGCTGTTTTAGCAGCGGGGTTTACGCCAAATAGATCTCACGACAACAGAATGTATAAAAGATCTCGTGCTAAAGCTTTGGATGGCCACTTGTGCGACTCTATTTCAGAGCTTTTGATTGATAATTGGTTTTATAAAAACAGTATTTTACATGAAAGAGATGCTCATTATCCAGAGACTAATCATAAATCAGATTGGAAAATAATTATCGAAGATAAAGAAATTTTTGTTGAATACTTTGGATTAGCAAATGACAGTCCAAAGTACGACCGCTCTATAAAAGAAAAAGAGATGTTATGTAAAAAACATAATATCCCTTTAATCGGAATCTACCCAAAAGATATTTATCCTAAAAATCTTCTAAATAAAAATCTAAAAGAAAAATTTCAGAATTTTATTAATTTAAAATTTCAGGGAGAATAGAGGCGAACCGCCATTTCTGCAACGCGGACACAATGCTCTGCCACCATCATTCGGGAGTGAGAGAGTCGAACTCTCGCCCTACGGTCCCGAACCGTAGATTCTACCGTTAAACCAACTCCCGTTGTTTTAAAAATTCTATCTATGTTACCCAATACTTCTGCTTTGTCATCTCATCTCTTTTCGTTTCTGTTTTTTCTCTCTCTTTTTTAGCCCCATCGGCTATTTTTTTCAAATCACTATCTAATAATTTACCGAGTTTTAAAACTTCTTTCTCTAAAAATGCTTTTTTGTTATTCTTAGGCTCAGCCAAAACATAGCTTAGCAAAATATCTAAAATCTGTCCGATCTTTGGTCCCGGTTTAATATTTAAAATTTTCATCACGTCATTCCCGCTAATTTTAAGCATTTTTGCTGAAATCGGGTCTTGGGCAACCTTATCAACAATATATTTTAGATGTCTTAACTTATACGGCTCAGCTTTAGGCACGCCAGAACCTATTCTGTCTGACATTCTAACCTGTAAAAGCTCTTCCATGCTGTCTGGACCGACATTACGAACTAAACGCCTTACAGAAGCATCTTTAACCTCATCAACGTTATAGTAAAAAAGGTGGTAACGAACCAACTTTACTATTTTTTCAATATCTTTCTTGGAGAATTTTAATCTTTCTAAAATTCCTTGGGTCATTCTAGCTCCAATTATTTCGTGGTTATAGAAAGTTGAATCAAGGCCATCGCCGCGTTTAGCGCGGGGTTTGCCAATATCGTGAAATAAGGCAGCTAATCTTACATTTTGATTAAACTTTTTCTGAGCGCTATATTTTAAAGAAAGCAAAGAGTGTTGCCAACAATCATAAATATGGTGTTTATTCTGGCCTACTTTATAACCCTCTAATAACTCTGGGATAAAAAACCGTAAAAGCCCTGTTTCACGCAATAATTCTATTCCTTCATCTGCTCTCTCTGACATAATAATTTTTACGAGTTCATCTCTTATTCTTTCTTCTGATATCATTTTTAGCCACTCGGCGTTCTTTTTAATAGCTTCTAAGGTTTTGAGCTCAATTGTAAAGCCTAACGTTGTAGCAAATCTTATTGCTCTGAGCATTCTTAGGGCGTCTTCAGAAAATCGCTCTTCTGGATTTCCGACAGTTCTAATAATTTTATTTTTTAAGTCTGTTTGGCCGTCAAACAGATCCACAATTTTGAATTTTGAATTTTGAATTTTAGATTTATTTGGGATTTCGGATTTAGAATTTAGAATTTCCAGCGCGATTGCATTTACGGTGAAATCGCGCCTGGCCAGGTCTTCTTCTAATGTTTTTGCGAACCTTATTCCATCCGGATGACGTTTGTCTGAATATTTCGCCTCTAATCGATAAGTTGTCACCTCTATTTCTTTTAATTTTGATTTTTTACTGCCAGTTTGAATAGTTACAGTTAAAAACTTGTTCTCGTAAAAGTTCTTTGGAAATACTTTTTGGATTTCTTCTGGTTTAGCATTAGTTGTTATATCCCAATCCGCGGGTTCCCGCCTTTGGCGAGGCTCGCCCAAAGATTTACTTTGGGCGGCAATCCCAATCCCGCCTTCGTTTGCAAACTTCGGCGAGGCAAGCAAAAAATCGCGGACACAACCGCCCACAATATATGCTTCAAATCCTTGCTTCTTTAACTTATCAATAGCAGACCTTACTTCTTTTGGGATTAACATAAATTTAATAATACAAATTTATGTTATCTTAATTTTTTATTTATTTCAATTAAAAATTATCTAAAATTGCCCCGCACCAAAGCAAAGCACGGTGCGGGACTGCACCCAGTAAAGAATTTTACTGGGTTTGATTTTTTACAATTTTATGATAAAGTTTAAATAAGCTCTATACTCCGCTTAGCGGGGTCGAGCCCGACCCGTCCTGTTTTTACAGGATTAGGATATAGGGCCCTCGTGTTGAAACTGGATATCATCTTTGCCTTCGAAGCAAAAGTTCCGGGTTCAAATCCTGGCGAGGGCACCACGTCAAACGTGGTTAAAACAATATTTAGTATTAAGTTGTTAAACAAAAATTTAAAATTGATAAAAACTCTATGAAAAAATTATTTCTTATATTTTTCGTTTTTGTTTTATTGATTCCAGCAATAAGTTTTGTCCACGGAGAATCGATAGTATCATGCGCAGATGACCCTTGTAGTTTCCAAGATTTCCAAGATATAATCCCGAGGATAATAAATTTTATAATGGATTTTCTTGTTTTACCACTATCTATTTTATTTCTAACAATAGGCGGAATAGTATTGTTAATATCTGGCGGAAACCCGGAACTGAAGAACACGGGCAAAAAAATTCTTATAGCAACCGTTATCGGTATGGTGTTGGCATACGGGTCTGTACTTATCATTAATTTCATTTTAGGAGCCCTCGGTTCAACATATACCGTCGGTCCTTAATCTCATTTAGCGTGCCCGTAACTTAATAGTTAATGAGAAAAACAAACTCACTAAAAATTAATCAACGGATTGCAGTTCGGCTTCTCTGTGTGGTATAATTGGAAGTATGAAGAACTATAATCTTCTTAAAATAAAAGCTATAAAACTTAGAAAACAAGGGCGAAGCTATAATGAAATAAAAAAATCAGTAAAGGTTGCAAAAAGTACACTCAGTCTGTGGTTGAAAAATATACCTCTCTCACCGAAACATAGAAAACGATTATATACAAAACAAATTTCAATTTTATCAAAAGGTCCTCAGAGCCAAAAAGAAAGAAGAATACGTGAAATCGCTGAAATTATCAAAAATGCTAAAAAAGAAGTTAGTAACTCTATTTCATTGGAAAGCTATCGCCTATTCGGTGCTGCATTATATTGGGCAGAAGGCAATAAAAAGAACGGTTTAGAAATTACAAATTCTGATCCTTATCTTATCTCATTTATAGTAAAGTGGTTTAAAAAAATACTTGGGGTAGCGCCAAAAGACTTGAAGGCCTGGCTTAATATTTATCCTCAACAAAACGATTTAAAGATTAAAAGCTTTTGGTCTCAATTAACTGGCATACCTTTAGAAAATTTCGGTAAAAGTTTTGTTAAACCATTAAGTAAAAATTACAAGAAAAATAATCTTTATTATGGAACAATAAAAATTACTGTACCCCGAGGAACTGATATGCGTCACAGAATTTTCGGTTGGATTAAAGTAGTTTTACAAGATATTTCCGCAAAAACAGAACTAACACAACAAGAATGGAAATCACTTGAAAAAGTCTCCAGGGCAATAAACGTCTCATAAAATACTAAAGTTTAACTAAGCCCCCATAACTCAGTCGGTAGAGTAACAGCCTCTTAAGCTGTGAGTCGCAGGTTCGAGCCCTGCTGGGGGCACATTCGTTTGACATAAATCGTTTTACAATATATATTTAAAATCAATAAAAGACAATCTTAACGAATTACGAATGCTACCGAATTACAAATAAAAAATTCGGAGTGGAAAATAAAAACTCACACAACGCTTTCCATATATTCGTAATTCGAAATAATTCGTAATTAGTAGGAAATATGCTAAAGACGGAAGAAAAAACAAAGATTATTAAGAAGCACAATATTCACGAAACTGACACTGGTTCTCCAGAGGTCCAGATTGGCTTGTTAAGCGAAGAAATTAACAGGTTAGTTTTACATCTCAAAAAACATCCTAAAGATTTTCATTCAAAGAGGGGTTTAATAAAAATGGTGGTTAAAAGAAAAAAGCTTTTAGCTTATCTTAAAAAAGAGTCTGCAAAAAGATACAGTGAAATTTGTAAAAAATTAGGAGTAAAGTAATAAATCCTAAATCCCAAATTCTAAATTCTAAACAAATCACAAATTCTAAATCACAAAATCCAAAACACATTTAGAGTTTAGATATTAGAATTTAGAGTTTCTTTTACGAAGTAAAAGCATTATGGCAAAACCAAAAGAACAAAGAGTAGAAGTATTGATAGATGTTCAAAATCTTTATCACTCTGCAAAAAATCTCTATCACGCGAAAGTTAATTTTAAAGAAATTCTAAAAGAGGCAATCGCTGGAAGAAAATTTATCCGCGCCTTTGCTTATGTCGTCCGCACAAAAACCGGCACTGAAGAGCCGTTTTTTGAAGCATTAATAAAGTTAGGGATTGAAACACGAGTAAAAGACCTTCAGGAATTTTATGATGGACAGAAGAAAGCTGACTGGGATGTCGGCATTGTAGTTGACGCTATTCGCACTTCTCCAGGGGTTGATGTTGTTATCTTGGCCTCAGGCGACGGAGACTTTATTCCTTTAGTTGAATATTTAAAAAACCAAGGTAAAAGAGTTGAAGTAATGGCATTCGGAAAAACCACGTCCTTGCACTTAAAAGAAATAGCAGATGAATTTATTGATATAGATAAAGAAACCAATAAGTTTTTGTTTAAATAAATATTAATAGCGCTGGTCGACTTGGTTAAAGGATAACACCCGAATGCATCGAAATTAGTTTCGAAATATCCGGGTGAAATTCTAAGAAAAGTACCTCGTGCCAGCAACAATAAAAATAAAGATGGAAAAAGAACGTAATTTCCAAACAGAAGTAGGCGGACGCCCGATACAGATAAAGATAAAGAATTGGGCAGAACAAGCATCTGGGTCATGCTTGGTCCAAATTGGAGACACTGAGGTTTTAGCCACGGCAGTAATGGCAAAACAAGATAAAGAAGGACAAGATTTTTTTCCTCTAACAGTTGATTACGAGGAAAGGTTTTATGCTGCTGGCAGAATTTTTGGCTCTCGTTTTATCAGAAGAGAAAGCAGGCCAACAGATGAAGCAATCTTAACGGGAAGGATGATTGACAGAACAATACGCCCCCGCTTTCCTAAAGAATTAAAAAGAGAAACTCAAGTAGTTATAACTTGCCTTTCCTGGGACGGGGAAAATGACCCTGATGTTTTGGGTTTAATCGCGGCATCAACTGCTTTATCTATTTCCGATATCCCATTTTCGGGACCAATTGGGTTAGTAAGAATTGGAAGGGTTGATAATAAATGGATTTTTAACCCAACTTATGAAGAAAGGGCCAAAAGCGACATTGACTTAATTTTGGCTGCCGTGGAATCAAATAAAAAAATCTTAATTAATATGGTAGAAATGGGCGGAAAGGAAGTGCCAGAAGACGATGTTATGGAAGCAACAAAAGTAGCTGAACCGGAATTAAAAAAACTTATAGATTTTCAAAGAAAAATTGGTGCTGAAATTGGAAAAACAAAAGCTATAATACCCGCTATCATTGATGAGCAATTAGAAAAAGAGGTAAAAGAATTCGCAAAAAATAAATTAGAAAAAGCAATAAAAGACCTTAAGCCAGAGGAAAAAGAACTCTCTACTATCAATAATCTGCAAGAAGAATTGATCAATATAGTTAAAGAAAAATATCCAGACCCAGAAAAAATAAAGCTCGCCTTAGAATACTTTGAAGAAGAGATAGCAAAAGCTGTCTACAAAAATATCATTGAAAATAATAAACGGCCTGATGGAAGGAAAACAGACGAATTACGAAAGTTATCCTGTGAAGTTGGAGTTTTGCCAAGAACTCATGGAACTGGAGTTTTTTCTCGAGGGCTTACAAGGGTTTTATCTATTTTGACTTTGGGCGGACCTAAAGACCAACAACTTTTAGAGGGGATGGAGTTTATCGGAAAGAAAAGATTTATGCATCATTATAATTTTCCAGCCTATTCCTCTGGCGAGGTTGGCTTCTCAAGGGGACCTAAAAGAAGAGAAATCGGCCACGGATGCTTGGCTGAAAAAGCTTTACTGCCTTTGATACCAGACTCTGAACAGTTTCCCTATACAATAAGAATTGTTTCAGAAGTCGTGTCTAGCAACGGCTCTACTTCAATGGCTTCAGTCTGCGCGTCAACTTTAGCTTTATTAGACGCCGGCGTTCCTATCAAAGAACCAGTGGCTGGTATTTCAATTGGCTTAGCAGAAGATGAAAAAACAGGCAAACAAGAACTTTTACTTGATATACAGGGACCAGAAGATCATTTAGGCGGTATGGATTTTAAAGTAGCCGGCACAAAGAATGGTATAACTGCAATCCAAATGGATACCAAGACAGCTGGCATTGATAAAGAGCTGATGAAAGACGCTTTAGCATTAGCTAAGAAGGCAAGATTAGAAATTCTTGATATAATAAAAAAAGCAATACCCGAGCCAAGAAAAAATCTTTCTGTTTGGGCGCCAAAAATAAAAGTTATTCATATTGATCCTGCGAAGATCGGCGAGGTAATCGGACCGAGAGGAAGCGTAATCAATAAAATGATTGAACAATATAATGTTGGCATTGATATAGAAGATAGCGGATTAGTTTATATCACAGGAAAAGATGATGATGCAGTAGAAGCAACAGTGCAACAAATAAAAGGCATGACTAGAGAAGTGCAGGTCGGAGAAGTTTTCCAAGGAGAAGTAAAAAGAATTCTGGATTTTGGAGCTTTTGTGGAGGTTCTGCCGGGAACAGACGGTTTAGTTCATATTTCCAAACTTGTCCCCTATCATATAAAAAGCGCGACTGACGTGGTAAATATCGGGGATATTATCCCGGTCAAGGTTACCTCAATAGATGAGTTAGGCAGGATTAATCTTTCTGCTATAGAAGCTGGATTCCAACCTAAGAATAAAAAACAATAGCCCTACGAATTACGAATACTACCGAATTACGAATAAAAAATTCGTAGCGGAAAAGGCAAGCTCGTATAACACTTCCTGCATATTCGTAATTCGAAAAAAATTCGTAATTAGTAAGATTTATGGTAAATACGCCACAAAACAATGAAGATGCACAATTAAGGGAGTTTTTGAGTAGAACCGAGATTAGAACAATGAAGAAAGACCTTCGGAAATTAAGAGAAGGGGAAGCGTTAAAAGAAAGAGACAGGATAGTAAAAATGAAAATGCCAGAAGAGGAAAAATTAGAAAAAGAAAAACAGGAAATTATAGAAAAAGAAAAATTGGCAAAAGAAACCGAGCTAAGAAGCGCGGTATTAAAAAAACAATTTGCGAATGAAGAGGACACGATGAAGCAATTGAAAGGTTATGCCCAAGAGCAAGAAAAACAACAGATTTTTTATTTGGAATCAGAGAAAATAACCCTAGAAGAACAACTTAAAACCCTACAAAAAGAACGGGGGTCTTCTTTGCTGTTGAAAAAAAATGAGTTTTTATTAAAAAGAAACGAAGTTGAGAATAGACTCAACCATATTTTAGAACAAGAAAAAGCGATTGAAAACGAAGAAAAAGTTGTTAGCGAAAATGAAGGAACAGCAACCGCGCCCAGCGATAGGCAGAAACTAGAAAAGAAAAGGCAATCTTTGGAAGAACAAAGGACGGAATTAGAAAAAAGAAAATGGGTGATAGAAAAAGAAATGGAAGCAATATTAAACAAGACAAAAGACATAGGTGACCAAGAGCAAGGAGTTCTAATAAACCAGAGGGCATTAAAAGATAAAATAGAGGAAAATAATAATTCATTGCGCGCGATATATACCAAGATTATGCAAAGGGAAGAAAATAAAAAAAGCGAGAAAGAGACGCAGAAAAATTTAGAAACCGCAGGAAGGGCAAAAGAGGAATCCCTTTTGAAAGAAAAAATACAAAGGCAAGAATGGGTTCAAAAAGAAAAACCTGACGATAGGGGATTTTTAGGAAATATACCAGAGACTGCTAAAGAAAAACTAGTTGAAAAATTACAGCAAAGCGCAGACAAAGAAAAAAAAGAAAGAGAAGAGTTTTTAAAAAACATTGAAGAACGGGCAAAAGAAGATAAATAACCTTACGAATTACGAATGCTACCGAATTACGAATAAAAAATTCGGAGCGGAAAATAAAAATTCGCATAACGCTTTCCACATATTCGTAATTCGAAATAATTCGTAATTCGTAGGATTTATTATGATTAAAAAATCAACTGAAGAATTAAAACAAAAATTAGAAAAAGAGAAAAGCTCTCTTGAAAAAGAGTTAAAGAATTTCGCCAATGAAGACTCTAAATCAAGGGGGGACTGGGGCACTCGTTATCCTAAATTTGATGGAGGAAATTTAGAATCAGAAGCAGACGAAGTACAAGAATATGAAAAACTTTTATCCGTGGAATACAATCTGGAAACACGATTACGCGATGTTAATCTGGCTTTGGAAAAAATAAAGAAGGGTAAATATGGCAAATGCGAAAAATGCGGAAAATCTATAGACATTGCGAGATTGAAAGCCTGCCCAGAAGCAAAATTTTGTACAAAATGCAACATTATAAAATCCTAAATCCTAAATCTCTATTCGAACCGTTGGCTCGACGAGCTAAATAGGCCTAAACAATTTCAAAATCCAAATATTTAAATTATAAAGTTTTGAATTTTTGATTTTAGTTTTTGGATTTATTTAGAATTTAGTGATTAGAATTTAGAGTTTGGAGTTTAGGATTTATTATTCTATGCCATCAAAGGTTTTTTCGGCGTCAATAGTAGGACTTGAAGCAAAAATTGTAGAAGTGGAGGCTGATGTTTCACACGGTCTCCGCTCTTTTAATATAGTAGGGCTTCCAGACAAGGCGGTTGAAGAATCAAAAGAAAGGATTGGCAGCGCCATTAAAAGTTCGAAGCTTCTCTCTCCCTATCAAAGACCATATAAAGTTCTGATAGGATTAGCTCCTGCTGATTTAAAAAAAGAAGGGGCGCTTTTTGATTTGCCAATAGCTCTTTCATTTCTCTCTGCGTCTAACCAGATTAAATTTGAATCGCAAGATAAAATATTTTTTGGCGAGCTATCCTTAGATGGAAGATTACGGCCGATTAAAGGCGCTTTATCTTTTGCTTTATTGGCTAAAAGACAAGGAATTAAAGAAATAATCTTGCCAAGAGCAAACGAAAAAGAGGCAGTTTTAGCAACCGCCTTATCTAAAAAAGATGGGGCGCAGGATAATAGCCTAAAAGTAATAGGATGCGAATCATTAACAGATGTAATAAAGTATTTAGAAGGAAAGAAATCTTTTGCCCCAGAGGATTTTAAAATAGAAGAATTATTCCAAAACCCTGATTATCCCGTGAACTTGGCTTGGATTAAAGGCCAAGAATATGCGAAAAGAGCTTTGGAAATCACCGCCGCAGGAGGTCATAATCTTTTTCTTTTCGGACCGCCGGGCGGAGGAAAAACTTTATTAGCCAAAGCAATCCCTTCTATCTTGCCGAGATTAAATTTTCAAGAATCGTTAGAGGTCACAAAAATTTACAGCATAGCTGGATTACTGCCGGATGACAAGCCGCTTATTAATTTCAGACCATTCCGTTCCCCGCATCATATTTCGTCTGAAGTGGCTTTGCTCGGCGGCGGAAATCCTCCAAGACCAGGGGAAATAACATTGGCGCATCGCGGAGTTTTGTTTCTGGACGAATTTCCAGAGTTCCATAGAGATGTTTTAGAATCACTCCGACAACCAATTGAAGAAGGGACAATAACTGTTTCTCGGGCAAAAAATACTTTTAATTTTCCCAGCCGTTTTATGTTAATTGGAGCTTCCAACCCCTGCCCTTGCGGATATTTAAATGACCCGGATAAAATCTGCAATTGCACAACTTCCCAAGTCGCGATGTATAGAAGAAAATTATCAGGGCCATTAATGGATAGAATGGATTTGTTTATTGAGGTGCCGGCTGTAAAATATGAAAAATTAGTTTCAGAAGAAACAGAAAATACAAGCGAGAAAATAAGAGAAAAAATAGAGACAGCCCGTGAGATACAAAAATCAAGATTTTCTTCTAATAAGATTTTTACGAACTCTGAAATGGGATTACCTGATATAAAAAAGTACTGTCAACATGACTCGCGAGGACAAAATCTTCTAAAACAATACGTTGATTCCGGAAAACTATCTGCCCGAGGATATCACAGAGTGTTAAAAGTCGCCAGAACTATTGCTGATTTAGATAAAGCAGAGAGCATCCAATATGGACATGTCGCCGAGGCTTTAATGTATAGGTTAAAAGAGAGCTAGGGTCTAAGGGATAGGGTGCAGGGTTTAGGGTATAGGGTTTAGGGGATAGCAACCGAGTACTAATAAAAAAGCGGAGATAAATCACTCCGTTTTTTAAATTCGTAATTTGGTTAAATTCGTAATTCGTAGGGGCAGGAATTTTATTCGTAATTCGAATTCCGCCCGCCTGCAACGCTTCCGGTCTGCCAGACACGCTGACGCGAGTCATGCGGGCTGGCGTAGCCGATGCGGGCAGGTAATTCGTAGGGTGAAAACTATTCCCCGACATATTGCATTTTATATCCTAAAGGAAGTTTACCAAATGGGTTTTTAGCGCCGATAACATCAAAATGCAAATGACAACCAGTTGAAATTCCTGCGCCATCCATTCCTTTCCCTCCTCCCATTAAACCAACTCTGTCTCCGAGGTCAACGCTATCTCCTACTTTTACAGAAATAATTTGAAGATGACCATAATAAGAGACCACTCCATTTTTGTGCATAATAGTGACAACATTACCACCGCCGCTATTCCAACCATATTTAGCTTTTAAAACCGTTCCGGCAGCTGCCGCAAAAATCGGGGTGCCGCATTTATTGCCAATATCTACAGCATTATACCAATGCAAGCCCTGTGTAATTCTTCCCTCAACTGGAAACTTAAAGTAGCTGTTAGCTAATTGTGTTTCTGAATATACCGGGGCTTTCTTCGGGGCAACTCCGTTAGGAATAACTAAAATATCTCCGATATATACATCTGACTCGTCTGTTAATTCATTAGTTTCTATAATCTCATCTGCTTGCGCCTTATACAGCTTAGCCACCTCGCTTAACGTATCGCCTGCTCTTACAATATGAACCAAACCAGTAACTGGTAAAATAATAAGCTTTTGCCCAGCTTTAATTTTAGAAGATTTTGTAAAGCTATTTGATGTAAGCAAAGTATCTAAAGAAATATCAAAATTCTTAGCTATTGATTGGAAAGTATCTCCAGATTGAACGGCATATTCAATAATCTCTTTTCTGATTTGCGGTCCTTGACCGAAGATAGCGCCTAAAACTTTTGTAGATAAAACCCTTGGCGAGGTAAGAGCGGCTAAACAATCGCTTTGTATAATCTTTAATTCTGGTGGCTCTAATAGACAAGACTGGCTTTGATTAAAAAACAAAACCCCTTCCTTAGAGTCGTTTGAATTCTTAGAAATGGGGTTGAATAATGAGGCTTGAGTGCTTGGCAAATAGTTTGTTCCTGATAAGACAGTAGCGTGGGAAAGACGTTGAATGCCGAAACAAACTAAACCAAGCACAATAATTGATACTAATCCGTAATAAAAACAGGGCGTTTTAAAAAAGCCCTTAAATTGTGTCAGGATGCCTATCTTTTCCCACAAATAATGACAAGTATCTATTACCTTGCTTCTTAATTTTCGAAAGGACGGCATTAAAATATTAAAACCCGCACTCCTTTATTGTTAGAAGATAGGGCTATATTTAAGATATCATTGCAAAGGGTCGCGGTCAAGGTTTAATCCACACCTCTTATATTCTGGTTTTTGTAATAAAAAAGGCCGGGATTATGATAAATCCAAGCCTTTTAGTGTTCTCCGCTAACGCGGCCTATAACCCGGCTTTTGCCGTTGCCTGTGCCGTTGTTGACACTATTTCTACGCTATCATATCCGCCGATAAGTATTACTGTTTTTTCGAGAACAACTTTTTTACTTTCGCTATTCTGAACCAACAATTTGTAGAAACCATTTTTCCCTCTATTTTCAGGGGAACAAGGATATCCTTTCCCGAGCTCACAAAAAGCAAAGCGCACAGTTGCGGAATTTTTCATATTTTCCATAACTGTTTTCTCAATGTTCTGTTTCAAAGAGTCTCCGGTGGGACTAAGCAATATCACAATGAGGTCATTTGCGGGACCAATTACCGTTACAACGAAGCACGAGACCGTTCCGTTTTCTACTATTTCTTGCACTTGATATTTTTCTTTACAACCGCCTAGCATCATCGCCATAGCGACAGACACGATAATTAACAAAATGCAATTAAACCGTTTCTTCATCTTATATCCTTTCAGTTTTATCTAAAATTGTTTTATTATTTCACAACCCTAAAAGATTATTAAATTACTATCTTCTTTATATTACAGAATAGGCGCTTATGTCAATACCTTTTATCAGTAATTCTTGCTATAATTTAACAATGACTATAAATTTCGAAAAAACCATTTTAAAGAGACATAATCTTAAACCAATCAAATACTTGGGTCAAAACTTTTTAATAGATAGAAAAATTTTAGATAAAATTATTGAAACAGCTGGTATTAAACTAAGTGATACAGTTGTTGAAATAGGACCAGGGACAGGAATTTTAACTAAAGAATTGGCAAAAAATGCAAAGAAGGTAATCGCCATAGAAAAAGATTTTAAAATGTGCGAAATCTTGAAAGAATCGTTAAGACATCAAAATATTAAAAATGTAGAAATCGTCAACGCAGATATATTAAAAATAGATATTATCCACTATATCCTACCTAAATCCTACAAAGTAATTTCAAATATTCCCTATTATATTACTTCTCCTATAGTCAGAAAATTTTTAGAATTAAAAAAACCGCCTAGCTCTATGGTTTTAATGGTCCAAAAAGAGGTTGCTCAAAGAATCTGCAACAATCCGCCTAAAATGAGTATTTTATCTGTCTCTGTACAATTTTATGCTAAACCGAAAATTATAGATTATGTGTCAAAAGAATCATTTTGGCCAAAACCAAAAGTTGATTCAGCTATCCTTCGGATTACACAGATTCACACAGATAAGAACACGGATTCACACAGATTTTTTGAGATTGTAAAGGCGGGATTTTCTCAACCAAGGAAACAACTTGTTAATAATCTATCAAAAAGCTTAAAATTAGGTAAAGAACAAATAAGCTCTATTCTCCTAAAAAATGGGCTAAAGACAGAACAAAGAGCCGGGACACTAAACATTAACGATTGGATTAATTTAATAAAATCTTTTAGTTTAATATTTAAAAATTAAAACTTGGACTTAGTATTTATCTTTTTTTATGCTATTATTAAATAATTAAACTTAGCCCAAACTAACTATGCCTTATAATAAAAAAACATTAATTTCCTATTTTTTTCTATTTTTAGTTGCTATGACCCTAGTTATTCCTCAAATAGCCAATGCTGACTTATTATTATCGTTTGTTAAGGGAATTGACATAATGATCGTAGGAATTACAAAAATGTGCTCGGACATTACAGCTAGTCTTTTAAAATGGATAATAATGTCCGATGCAATAAATGTTGCCTATACACCACACGGGGCCAGTTGGACAGGAAATCATAATCTAATGGTTGACTCTGGTTGGGCAATCTGCAGAGATTTAGCAAATATGATAGTTGTACTTGGCTTTATTATTATTGGTATAGCAACCATATTAAGACTCCAAGACTATCAGGCTCAAAAACTTTTACCAAAACTGATAATAGTTGCCATCTTAATTAATTTTTCTCCTGTAATCTGTGGCGTGGTAATTGATGCTTCAAATATAACTATGAATTTTTTTATGAAAGGGGATGTTAGAGAAATCCTTCCTAGTTGGGAGACACAATCAAGGGACATAGCGAAAGCAACGAATTACACTGAAACAATTACAGTATCAGGGAGCCTTATTTTGGGCAATATTGTCGGATTTCTTGTCTTCGGGCTTTTGTTTGTCTTATTTTTGGCAAGATATATTATGTTATGGATATTAGTGATATTCTCGCCGATAGCCTTTGTCTGCTATGTTTTTCCCTTTACAAATCAATATTTTAAACAATGGTGGAGCCAATTTATTAAATGGTGCCTTGTAGGAATACCAGCAGCTTTCACCTTATACCTTGCCAGTATGTCATACAGTATTAATAAAACTAGTCCATCTGGAGATTCAACTATGGCTATGCTTTTTACTTTTTCTCTACCAGCTATGATAATGTTGGTTGGATTTCTTTATACTTTAAAGTTCTCCGGAGCTGGAGCGGCAATTGCTATGGGAGCTGCGGCTGCAACGGGTGGAGCACTCACAGGAGCTGTCGCAGGAGCCTTTACAGGAACGGCTAAAGGCAAAGGCATATTAGGAAAAGCTGGAGCTGGATTAGGTAATTTAATAGGAAATTCAAGGGCAGCGACAGCAAGTCGTGAAGCAATGGGAGCAAGATGGACAGCGGCAAAAGAAAAAATGGGACTTGCGTCTAAAGGCGCGACCGCTAAATATAAAGAAAATAAAAAGCAGGATGAGAAAAAATATATGCAATCTTTATACGCCCAAGGGAAAAAGGAACAGGTTGCGCGCGTTGCTAACATCGGAAAAGGATCAAGGTCAGCAGCTGCGCTAGAGGTAATGGCTGAAAATAATGACCTAGGTTCAAAAAATTTAAATCAAGCAAAGATTCCAACCCTTATGGCTCGCGCACAAGCTTTTGGCACCCAAAGAAAAATTTTTGAGAAATCAGATCCTAATCTAGCAAAAAATAATACAGAGGAAGTGAACAAAATTATGAAAGCAAACCCAACCTATACCCAAAACCAAGCAGAAAATGAAGCGGTTAATATAGCGTATCAAAAACTTGATGTTTCTGATATAAGAAAATTACCAAAAAACGCGTTGGATATAAATTTTATAAAAAATGTTAGTCATAAAAAAATAAACAAAGCTTCTGACGAAATGTCCCAAGGAAATGTTAATCAGCTTAAAAAATATGTAACAAAAGGAACAAAGGAAAAAAACGAATTAAATTCCTTGGTATCTGCCGCCGCTAAAGGATCAAAAGAAAGAGCAGAGTTGATAAAAAAATATCTTACCATTAAAGAATTATAATATTTTAATCGTTTCATAAAATATGCCAAATCTTGATATATCAAATTCCAACAATAAAAAACAAAGGGTGGTATTTTCTTTCCCAGAAGAAATTGATTCAATTGACGTTTTCTCTAATATTTTAAAAGAGAACGGATTACAGGAAACGATAGAGGAAGCTTATGAAAAATTAATGCAAGAAAAACCTTCCCGAATAACTACAATAAATGACGCAACAAAAAGTTTTGTAGGTGGTAATATTTCAGAAAATGACTTTATTCTTTTATTACAAAACCAATTAGAAATTTCTAAAGAAAAAGCGGAAAACTTAATAAAAAGTACCAAAGAAAAAATTATTCCTTTCACCAAAAAAATTGTGATTAAAGAAGAAGCTACTACGAATGAGAGGGTGATGGATATCCCTAAAACATTTCCTCCTATATTTAAAAAAGAGGAGGAATATAAATTAGAAATAAAAAGAAAACCAATTCCCTCAATAAATCAAAAACCTAGGCCTAATATTAAATCACAGAATATAAAAAAACAAAGAAATCCGATGATAGAAAAAAATATGGAAAACGGAAAAAATCCGAAACAGTCAGATGTTTATCGTGAACCAATAGAATGATTTAGGTTATTTTACTGTTTCGCTATTTAGTCTAAGTAAAAAGGGTTGGATTATTAATAATCCAACCCTTTTTTAATTCCACTAAAAGTGGGGTTTTATCTAAACCTGTTTCTTGTCTTCTTGTTCAGCTTGCCACGCCTCTTCTAATTCAGTTGGATCCATATCATCAATTTTTTTCTTTTTCTTTTCTTTTTTCTTTAAATCATCCACAGTAGCAGGAGAAGAAGTAAGACTATTTTTACCTCGCGACATTCCCAGGGCCGTGGCGATAGTGCTTAAAATAGCACTCATTCCATCTGGACCACCGTATCTAATGTCAAAGAAAGATTTACCATCAATAGCCATTTGTCGAGCAAGTAAATCAGAGCACATATTTATAAACTTTTCTTTTGCAGAAGAATCTAACTCAATTTCTTTTTGAATGTCTTCTATCCTTTTCCCCGTTACTTGAGCAATCATTCGCATTAAAGCACCGGTTGTCTTTTGAGTTCGGGCTCCGGCGTCTTTTTCGGCATCGTATTCACGCAAAGTAAGTTCGCGATATTCTCTTTGAGGATCAAAGTTCCTAACTTCTATTTTACGGATCTTTACACCATAGCGATCATAAAATTCTGCTATGATCCCTTCCTCAATGAGCCTATCCCAAATGATTTTGTCAATCCTTATGTCGGTTTTGATCAACTCATCAAATGTATGTTTTGTTATACAGTCTCGCACATAAGGATAGATCCTACTCATCATTGTTTCGTACCAGTTTTGGACATTGAAACGAGCCTTTATGGCATTAACAATTGCTGCGGTAATAATTAGATTAATATCCAAGGGAATTTTATTCTTATCTTCTGCGCCGATAATCTTACAACCATAAACATCATCTTTGAAAAGAAAATAATCGTGACTTTCCTTGTCGTGGACTTCAAACGTCCCATCTGGTTTTACGCTGGTCCAACTAAAGCTATGACTGTCGAGAGTATAAAATGGCGGAGGTCCTTTGTAACGAATGCCACCTAAGATGTGATGTTCTTCTCCGCTGACAACGTCATCGACATCAATTGTGATTTTATTGTTTAAATCTTTAGCAACTTTTTTACTTATGGTTCTATTTTCCCACTGGATTAAAATCTTGTGATATGCTCCCATTTTATTAACAATCTTCCCCGTCCCTTCTTTTACTATAGTAAACCAAAAAGGAATATATACCACGAAACCAACTAACAACATCAGTAAAATTCCCCAACCCTTCAAAAACCAAATCAGTAAGACGGCGACGGTAATACCAAAAACTACTCCTGCTGCCATCCGGCATAAACGATTGTTGGCATATTTTTTAAAAATATGTAACGACAACCACAAGACAAAAAAAGAAACAGCAATAAAGACAACCTTCGAGCCAATACCCAATCTAACAACGTTTAGAATTTTTTCAATAATATTTTCCACTTGTATACCCTTCCATTTCCAATTAAGTTGACAAATTACAATTTTGTACCAAAGATACGCTCTTCAGAATACATGTTGTATTATGTCATTTCTCTAATCTCTTGTCAAGCCCAAATGGTAATGTATACGGACATATGGCGGTTTTGAATAGTAGTTCTTTTTGTTTACGTTTTTTTACTATGGTATAATAAAGCATACGAAAAGCGCAATCCTCGTCTGCCTTAGGCGAACTCGAGGTATCCAAAAACGCTAATGGACTATTGCGTCAGTTCTTCCCCAAGAAAACCATCTTTGCTGCAATAACGCAAAGAGACATATAAAAAGCGGCCAGATTGCTAAACAACCGACCGCGTAAAAGACTTAATTACTCTACTCCTTATGAAGTGTTCAACCAAAAACAAAAATGCTGCACTTTGGAATAGAATTCTAGAGGTGACCCCAATGACAAGCATTGGGGCTTTTTATTATATTTTAAGGGGGAGAGGATAATGGATAGATAAAAGGTGGACAGTATACAGTCAACTGTCCACCATAATATATAATCCAAATTAGCAAATGAAAACAATTGAAAAAATAGTTAAATATATGTAACTATTTACACAAACCAACCGCTCACTAACTTTATAAAGTTGTCCCCATTTTGACTAACTTTATAAAGTTAGGTATTATAACAATATAATAACTATTGGTCTAAAAATATGACTATTCGTCAAAAGTTAGAAATCATCAAAAAAATGCTGGGTTTAACCCAAACAAAGCTTGCCGAAAAGTTTGGCGTGTCTTTTGTCGCCTTCAATAGCTGGTGGACTGGCAAGTCAACGCCACGACCCAAAATACAAGCTGCTATTGACGAGTTGTTTTTGGAAGTAACAGGACAAAAAGTGATTTCAGCAGATCAGCTGTCGGCTAAAAAAAGTGTATTAAATCAGAAATCGTCCGAGCATAAAAACATGATTTCGGAGATTTTAAATAATCCAGATATCCGTGATGAGTTTATTTTAAAGCTTACCTATCACAGCAATAGCATTGAAGGAAGTACATTGACCGAATCGGACACAGCAGCCATACTTTTTGATAATGCCGCCTTGCCTGATAAAAGTCTAACTGAACAACTGGAGGCAAAAAACCATCAGACAGCTTTAAATTATTTGTTTGACCATATTTCTAAAAAACAAAAAATCAATGAAAACTTAATACTAAAGCTCCACGGAATTCTTATGAACGGTGTCCGGTCCGATGCCGGCCAATATCGCAGACACGGCGTGCGAATTACCGGTGTTAATTTACCGACGACAAACTATATCCGCGTGCCGAATTTAATATCCAAAGTCATGACCGATGCGGAAAAAACGAGCGAAGATATTATCAGCCTCTCGGTTAATATCCATAGCCGATCTGAACAAATTCATCCTTTTTCGGACGGTAACGGTCGCGTGGGTCGTCTGCTTATGAACGCTATGTTTTTGAAAAAGAATTTCGCTCCGGCCATAATCCGCCAGGAACAAAAACAGCTTTACTACACCTATCTTTATAAGGCCCAAACAAAAGATGATCCCAGCCAGTTGGAGGAGTTTCTTTGTGAGGCTGTTGCAGACGGATTTAGAATACTGGAACGCAAGGATATAAAATAATCTTCGTCGTGTAAACACAGGATGCTTATTTAATAATTCAACGGCTTTTTGTCTACGATTTTCTCTTGTGGTATAATAGATAAATGCTTATTTAAAACTCTAAGCACTAAATCCTAAACTCTAAATAAATTTAAATGTCCGAAATCCAAAATTCAAAACGATATGACCTTGAAGACAGGACGCTTGAATTTTCCAGACACGTAAGAGAATTTGTCAGAAAATTAAGCCGAACTATTGCCAACATAGAAGACGGCAAACAGCTTATTAGGTCATCGGGGTCTATCGGGGCAAATTATATTGAGGCGAATGAAACTTTGAGCAAAAAAGATTTTCTAATGCGAATTAAAATTTGCCGCAAGGAAGCCAAAGAAAGTTGTTATTGGTTAAGATTAGTCGAAATTAACAGTGAAACCCTAAAAACAGAAGGGAACAAATTAATACAGGAAGCAACCGAACTGACTAAAATTTTTGGCTCAATGGTTGAGAAATCAAAATAATGTAATGTTTTGAATTTTAACCTTTGAGTTTTAGATTTATTTAGGATTTAGAAATTAGAATTTAGAATTTAAGTTGTTATGGAACAATATCCTGTCCCACAATTTATTGAAGAGGAAGCAAGAATGACTTCTTTCTTAACAATGCGACAATTCATATACCTTACTGTAGCCGGTGCTGTTATTTTTGTACTCTACTCTATCCTCCCTTTCCCTATTTTTGTTGTCGCCGCTATTATTGTCGGCGGGGGCGCTCTTTCTTTAGGATTTTTTAAAATTAATGGCGTTCCTTTATTAACAATGGTTTTCAATTCTATCGGATTTCTATCTGGCGCTAAAGCATATACATGGAAAAAGAAAGAATCCCTTTATCCCTTCAAAACAATACAAAAAGCAACTCTTAAAAAAGTTGAAGAAGTAAAATTAGGAGTAAGTCAGAAAAGTGGCCTTAAAAAGCTAAAAACGAAAATAGAGCTAAATACTAAGTAGAATTAAAATCCTAGATCCTAAATAAATCACAAATCCCAATTGCTCAAATTTCAAACGTGTTTGTGATTTGGGATTTAGAAAATTGAAATTTGTTTAGAATTTAGATATTAGAGTTTAGAATTTCATAAATTTATGCCTGAAACATCAACTCAAGATTTTTTAGAAGTTAAAGATATTAAAGAAGGTTTACTGATTTTAAAAAACCAAGGAATAAGGGGTGTTTTAATGGTTTCCTCTTTAAACTTTGCTTTGAAATCTGAAGACGAACAAACAGCAATTATTTATGCCTTCCAAAGCTTTTTAAATAGCTTGGATTTTTCCGCGCAAATCATAATCCAATCAAGAAGGATAAATATCACACCATATTTAGACGGCATAAAAGACTTAGAAGCCAACCAAACAAATGAACTTTTAAAAGCGCAAACTGCTGGTTACCACGACTTTATAAAAGAGCTGGTCAAAGGAGAAACTATTATGACCAAGAATTTCTATGTCGTCGTGCCATATAGCTTAGTAGAAGCGCTGGGCATAAAAGCTGCTGTTAAAAAAGGATTCGATTTAAAAAAATTATTCGGCAAAAAAGAAGAACAAAATTCGCAAGAAATAGATGATAGCGACTTTCAAAGATGTAAAACTCAACTTTGGCAAAGAATGGAATTCTTGGCAATGGGATTAAGGAGATGCGGGTTAGAAGCCATTCCTTTGACTACGGCTGAATTGATTGAATTATTTTGGTCAATCCACCACCCGGAACAAGCAGAAATCGGCTACTATCCTGAAATTCTTCCGGAATTAATAAAATAACGATCTTACGAATTACGAATGTCACCGAATTACGAATATAATTTAAATAAACAAAGCAAGTTAAGACGGAAAGATTTGCTCTACCCAGAGTTAAGCTACCAAATAATAGGAATTTTGTTTGATGTCTCTAATAAATTAGGCTATGGTTATCAAGAAAAATATTATCAAAAAGCCGTAAGCACGAGATTAAAAGAAACCAATTTGTTATTCAAAGAACAAGTCCCAATAGAAATTAGCTTTGATAAAAATCCGATAGGCAGGTATTTCTTAGATTTTTTAATTGAAAATAAAATTATATTAGAAATTAAAAAAATGGATAAATTTCTAAAAAATAACACCGACCAAGTTTATGCTTATTTAAAAGCAACTGGATTAGAATTAGGAATTTTAGCAAATTTTACGAAAAAAGGACTGCAATTTAAAAGAATCATTAATTTAAAATCATGATAAATTCGAAGTTATTCGTAATTCGATTTAATTCGTAATTCGTAGGAATTTATGAAATTTGATTTCTTAAATAAACTTTTCAAAAAACAAAAAGACGAAACAGAAGAGAAAATCTTCCAAGAAGAAGCTTTTGATGTAAGAGATATTATTGCTCCTCCATATATCGGAGTTGAACAAGACCATCTTAAATTAGGAGAACGCCTTTCTCGTTCTTTTTTTATTTTTTCTTACCCAAGATATTTAAATACAGGTTGGCTCTCTCCTGTAATCAACCTAAATACGCCGATGGATATTTCTTTCCATATCCACCCTATCAGCACCGAGCTAATCCTGAAAAAGTTAAGAAAAAAAGTTACCGAGGTTTCTGCCGACCTTTTAGACAGAGAGGAAAAGGGATTAGTCCGCGACCCCGCGTTAGAAGCCGCTTACCAAAACATTGAAGCGTTAAGAGATAGTCTTCAAACTGCGCAAGAAAAAATGTTCCGCTTCGGGCTATATATCACTATCTATGAAAACACGCTAAAAGAATTAAAAGACACTGAGCTTACCTTAAGGTCTATTTTTGAATCGCGCTTAATATATATCAAACCAGCCCTTTATAAACAAAGGGAGGGATTTATATCTTGTAGCCCTTATGGAATGGATTTAATCGGCGTTCATATCCCGATGGATACAGCTCCCTTATCTACTGCTTTCCCTTTCACTTCTTTTGACTTGAGCTCAAATGAAGGAATTCTTTACGGCATTAACCGCCATAATAATTCTCTTGTTTTATTTGATAGATTTAGTTTGGAAAATGCGAACTCGGTTTGCTTCGCTAAAAGCGGATCAGGAAAAAGTTTCGCGATAAAATTAGAAATTTTACGTTACTTAATGCAAGGGGTAGATATCATTGTCATTGACCCTGAAAACGAGTACCAGGCGTTAGCAGATGCGGCAGGCGGGGCATTTTTTAAAATTTCTTTAACTTCGCCGCATCAACTTAATCCTTTTGATTTGCCAATCCCTAATGAAAAAGAAAACAAAGAAGATATTTTAAGGTCTAATATTATCAACTTAGTTGGATTATTAAGAATAATGCTTGGCGGGTTAAACCCGGAAGAAGACAGCATTATAGACGAGGCTTTAACTGAAACTTATGCAATCCGAGACATCACACCGGAATCAGACCCAAAAACTTGGCAGGAAAATATTCCTTTAATGTCTGATTTTGCAGAAGTGTTAGAAAGCATGTCTGGAACCGAATCCTTAGTTAAGAGGATGAAAAAATTCATCAAAGGCACTTATGCTGATTTCTTTAACCAAAAATCTAATATTTCAATGGATAAAAATATGGTTGTTTTCGGTATAAGGGATATGGAGGAATCATTAAAGCCAATGGCTTTGTATATTATTATGAGATACATCTGGAATATCATCAGGTCAAAAATGAAAAAAAGGATTCTAGTGATTGATGAGGCTTGGTGGATGATGCAAACATTAGAAGGAGCTTCATTTTTATTCGGACTAGTAAAAAGAGCGAGAAAATACTGGCTGGGCGTCACAACTATTACTCAAGACGTTGCTGATTTTATGAAATCAGATTATGGCCAAGCGATTATTACAAACTCTTCAATGTCAATTTTATTTAAACAATCACCGGCAACTATTGACGTACTCCAAAAAGTATTCAATCTGACCGAACAAGAAAAATTCCTATTATTAGAGTCTGCGGTAGGAGAAGGAATCTTCTTTGCCGGGAAAAAACACGCTGCAATAACTGTTTTGGCAAGCTCTACCGAAAACCAAATTATCACAACCTCGCCAGAGGAATTATTAAAAATAAAACAAACCAAAGAACAAACTAACGAATAAAAATAGAAAGCTAAATGAAGATGAAAACTAAAAAGCCATACTTGTTTTTTATTCTTTCGTTTTTTGTTATCCTCTCGCTATATTCTCCATCAATTGTAAAAACTGGAGGAAATTTTGTTTTAGCTTCTGTAAATGAGGTTATATTGCCGGGGTTAGGAGAAAATCCGACATTGCCGCAATATATTTCTTTTATCTTTAATTTTGTTATGCAATTGGCCGGCAGTTTAGCTCTTTTAGCAGTAACTTTCGGCGGACTGCGCTATTTAGCATCCTTCGGGAGCCCCACGGCTAAAAACGCGGGTAAAGAATGGGTAAAAGCGGGAATTCTGGGATTACTTCTTTTAATGTGCTCTTATTTAATTTTGTATACAATAAATAAAGATTTAGTTTCTTTAAAAATGAGCTTGCTGGGGATACCCTTGCCAACAGTTAATATACCCGACATTCCAGAGGTACCGAAAATATCAGAAATGACTTATGTGGAACTACCGATAGGGACTTTAACGGAAAATACTTTATCAAGGGCATCTGATTACTGTTATGAGTTTGATTTAAACGGAGACCCAATTGACGGAAAACTAGGAACTGGTGATATTTATGAGCCAAGCATTGAAGACCATGACAGATTGGATTGCGCTTTAAAAATATACGACGCAGTAGAAAGAAAAGCAAAGATATTTAGCTTACTATCAGAAGAAATAGCGAAATTAATGGATAAATGTAGTTGCGGAGGAAACTGCGACCAGAATTGTAGTAAGTGCGCATGGAAAGGTGGCAGTTGCCCTCGCGATGAAAAATACATAGGAACATCGACTCTCTGCACGGGGAATTGCGTTAATGCTTCCTGTAAAAAAAAGCCGGCAAAAAATGTTTGTCCAGATATTTGCATTAAAAATAATAATATTTTGGATATTAATGTCAGCACAGACGCAGGCAAAATAGAATGTGCTATAGAGGGCGGCAAAATAGTTGGGGCAAAGGGAATAATAGAGAATGGACCAATAAAAATAAGCATTGATTGCCCAGAATGTGGCGAAAAAACATACAAAGGATTAAGCGAATTTAGGACAACGCGAACAGAAATTTCTTCTTTTGTGGAAAAAGAAATTACGATTAACGGAAAGAAAGTAAAAATTATCCAAAAAGACAAATGGAGCCAATTAAAGCTGATTGAACAGCTTATGTATTTTAAAGAAAAAATAAATAAAATAAAGGAGGACTTAAAAACTGACTCAGATACTTTAAAGCAAGTAGAAAATGAGATCAGCAAGTGCTACTTAGTGAAGTCATCTGTTGATTTCTGGAAAATAACGGAGGGAAATGAAAATATAAAATATGGGGAAATAATAATTCAAAAAGACTTCGAAGATCCAATTACCAACCAAACCGTTGATTCTTCAAAATACTGCAAAGGCTATAATTATAGTGATTCTTCCTGTTTTAGCTTTTGCCGAAAAATGTGTTTTCCAACAACAAACCCAGAATCATTTAAGGGATTAAAAGCCTGCGATAAAAATAATTTTAAATGCCTTGAAGATAATTTTTACAAATGCGCGAGTAATAGTTTTGGTTTTACAAATATGCAGGAGTGCTTTACTGGATGTAGGTCCGAATGTTCTACATCTTGTGATTTAAAATATCCAAAACTTGGAACGCCCGAATGCCCGGATAAAAACAAAGATTGTGGGAGCGCCTGTGATACTAATCTTTCTAATTGTAAAAAAGAGTGCGATAAAAAACCCAGCGGAGAAAGAACAACATGTAAAAATATTTGCGACACCTTATCATCAAAATGTAAGGCATCTTGCGATAAAAGCTCTCCAAAGTGCGAGGATAAAAATCAAGCATGCAAGGATGTTTGCGCTCAGGACTCAGAATATATTCTAAACCAAGACGAAAATTGCTTTGGTAACAATTTTAAATCAGCTAAAAATTGCGCTGACGCTTATGATGAATCTGATTTTGAAAGCTTTAAAAGGTGTATAGAATTATCTACTTGTTCTTTTTGTACAGACCAATATGCAGGTTATCCTGATTGCTCAAAAAATCTTGGGGCGTCATCTTCTTTATATCTGTATAAAAACCCAGCCCAACAAAAATGCCAATCTTGCTATCAGGACCCGAAAGTTAAAGAAGAGAACAAAAAATGCAAAAATGATTGCAGTGACGATGATATAGAAGAATGCTCTAAGTCTTGCGATACAAAATATCCTATTTATGAAGGCGTCGAAAATAATCCCGAATGTCAGAAATGTTCGGCATGTTCTATCTGCCCTAAATGCCCTTGCAAGGACGGCTGTTCTATCTCCTGCGATTCAAAATATCCAAAGGATCCAGATGAAAATAAAAAATGCAAAAAGACCTGCTCCGAATGTTCTGCGTCTTGCGATACAAAATATCCAAAAAACTCTGATGAAAATAAATCGTGCAAAAAAATTTGCGGAGACCAAAATCAAAACTGTTCTCAAATTGAAGAAAAAGCTCTTTTCTGTAGTGCTGATTGCGTAGAATCTGCTTACAACCAAGACCCTTTAACTTTTTACTGCCGAACTGATTGGTGGAAAGAAGTTGGGACAGGAACAAGTAGCTCGCCAGATAAAGGAGTAATAGAAGACATTAAGAATGCCGAGGGGCTAACCAAAGAAGAAAAAGACGAACTCATAAAAGAAGAGCAAGGCTCATCGCAACTCGCAACAGTACAGTCTCTTCGCTGTTTAAAGGGAGAAGAAATACCTATCGGAGAAACAGTGGATGGAGTAGAAACATGGGCTGACAACATGGTTAAATTCATAGCTGAAAATGCTATTAAAAAACTGGACGACATAATAAACTACATCGGACAGATAGGAAAAGAAGCAAGTTATTGCGAATGCAATAGTAAGTGTTCTGCAACAGAAAATGCTTGCCCGAGTAATTGTATGTATGGACAAGCCGAGATGGAAGACCCTGATACTGGAGAAAAATATTGGTCTTGTTTTTGCACTAAAAGTCCCTGTACGGGCAACCCTTGCCAAAAAGTTATTAATTTACTGCGTGGAAAAAAGAAAGAGTCCGGGTGCCCTAAAGATGTAGAATATAAGGGTGTAGCTTTGTACCAGCAAGAAGTAACGAAAACTCTTAAGGAATTCGAAAAGGCTGTTCAGTCCGGAGATAGGTCTGACCTATTAAAAAAATTGACTTACTCAAGAAAGAAAATGCAGGATTGCGGTGTTGTCTCTAGTTTATTTGGAGGAGGAAAGAAGGCTATAAGCTGTATAATGGCGAAAGATTATTTTGTTGCGCCTGTCACAAGTTGGAGCGTGATAATAAACAGTAAAAAATACAAAAACCAATGCTATGGGTTACAACTTGGTGAAATATTAAAGAGCGATTTAATGGATAACTGGGAGTGCTGTGAAACAACAGCAACAACAACGGTCATTGGAAAAAACGAGTAGGTGGATTTTCTGGGTCTATAATTTTTATTAAAAAATATTTGAATTTTAAATAATATAAAAACTATGCCCCGTTAGAAGTCTGATAAATTTTACGATGGAAATTTTAATGGGGCAAATATAATTTTATTAAATAATTTATTTATGAGTCCAAGAAAAAATTTATTTATAATTTTTTCGCAAAGGACTTCTAACGGAGTATGAAAAAAATTTATCACTATTTTTTGTTTATCATATTTATTCTCCTAACAGCAGGAAGTTTTTGTTCCGCTAAATTAGAAGTAGAAATACCTGGTCTCCCGGGCAACCCCACTTTAATTGATTATAGAGATGTTTTATTCAATTTTTTTATCGGACTAGGCGGAGCTATTGCTGTTTTGGCCCTAGTAATCGGAGCTATCCAATGGATGACTTCGGCTGGTAATCCTGACGCGGTTGGTAACGCCAGAAAAAGAATTATAGGCTCTATTTTCGGCTTAATTCTTTTATTTTCCTCTTATTTGATTATGAAAACAATTAATCCGGCATTGCTGACCAATAAAAACCCTGCGGAGCTCCCAGATAACTTTGATGTTATTCTCACAGATGGAACTGAAGAAACGCCCTGTCCGCCATCAATAGATGACACCTCTAAATTAGGAGTTTTTAAAACGCTGAAATATAAATGCCCAGAAGGGTTAGAGGGGATAATGCCTACCCTATGGGTTAGAAAATTTCCTACCGCAAATCTAATCCCTTGGGTACAGCAATGGATTGTTGAATTAAAATGCGGAGGAACAACTGCCATCAGTGACGCCAAATCTTTTATGTGGGAAAAAGAAAAACCCGGCCTTTATCTTACCACCGTAGGGGGCAAAGATCGCTCTAAACAAATTTTAAAAAGCCAGCCAGAGATGGATCAAGATTATAAAAAAAATACAAAATCTTTTATAATTGTAAACGACGAGAAAACAAAAACATATTACGGAGTCATTTTTCACGAAGGGATAGACCAAACAGGGAAATGTTCAAAAATTTATTTTGGGAAAGTACCATTAATAACTGGCAAATTAGACTTTTCCCCTTCTTCTTTTACTTTTTTTCAATTAAACCTTGAACCCAAAACTTCTGGTGATGGAGTAGATTTCTACAGCCATCCGTACGGCTGGCAGGTTGCGGCGCGAGCTGGTAAATATTCCTTTCCACCTGATATATATAAAAATTATGCTTTTAGTCTTGGGTTAGGAGCTTCATGGCCTGCGGAAGCGGAATTTGACTATACGGGGATAGATAGAACCGACGAAGAAAAAGAACTATGTTATAAAATAGCCGACATACCAAAAATCTCCTGCGGTGGTTCTATAAATATAAAAGGCGATTACTTAGTTTATATCTGTTCAACGGATGGTAATTATTGCCAGGGTTTTGACAAATATTCTTCCCAACAAAACAATTCTGCTACCACCCTAAGAACCTCTTGGCTTCTAAGGGATAATGATATTTCTAAAGGGAAAATATGGGTAATTTCTATCAAACCTATTTAATGAAATATAATATATTTAAAAAAATAAATTGCAGTATTTTTGTTTGGGGGTTTTTAATAATCTGCCTTTTCTCTTTTTTTTGTTTTAATTTTTGTTCGGCCGCAAATCTACCGTTAGAAATTAAATACCCAGAACTCCCGACAGGAGAAGCTCTTTCTGATATGCCAGAACTACCAACCTTTCTATTGTATTTATATAATTTCGGAATATGGTTTGGTTTTTTGATAACAATTTTAGCTTTAATTGTCGCTGGTGTTTTTTATCTGCTTTCTAATGTATTCCCAAGCTTAAAGGTGTCTGCCAAAGATCGTTTTCGGGGAGCTTTAACGGGTTTTCTTCTTATATTGTTTACATATTTAATAGCCACGACTATTAATCCGGCCCTTAGCGTTTTTGAAATACAAAAAAAGCTTAAGGAGCCACCAAAGCTACCAGAAGAAGGAGAGCCAGCTGGTGTTTATTTTTATGATAAACCTGGCTGCTTTTCTACCCCAGTCGGATATTCGACTTCGAGTATAAATGACTTTGGGGACTATAAAAATAAAATAAAATCAGTAAAAATAGTCGACAAGTGGGAGAAAACTTGGGCAGAATCAACTGTTTATATGGCAATATTATTCGATGTAATTAATTTCCAAGGCAATTGTTTGTGGGTATTCCCCGTAGGATGCGACAGCGATATTGATACTTCTGCCTCTTCAGCCGCCATATACCAAGAAACCAAAAGCCCGACTGGCAATGGAGTAACATTTTATAGAAAACCATATCACGATAAAAATGGTGGCTGGTACACTATTAAAAATAGTGAACTAAAAAATGTTTACGTTGCCAGCTTAGATGAACTACAATTCAAAGATGTTCCGATAGAGGAACAAGTTTGCATAAAATGGGATATTAAAAACAAATGCATAGAGAGGAAACCACCTACTTTAGATGGGCAGAACATAGGCTCGATAGAAATAGACGGTAGTTATGTTGTTTTATTTATTACCGCTGAGCCACCTAAAAATCCGGAAAAGGAAACTTTCGGTTTCTGCCAACTTTTCCCAACACCAAATGATATAAATAAGGAAGGGCCGAAACAAATAAAATGGGAAGTTATCCAAAACCAAAAATGGCTACCTTTAATTGTTGTAATTTTCCCAGTCGTAAATAATTAAAAACCGCCCATACCTTATTAGGTCCGAGCGGTTTTTTATTTACTATTTTAATTTTATCACCACTCTTCTTTCCAACCCTTCTCCTTCACTCTCTGTTATTATATCTGGCCTGCCTGCTAGCTCCGCATGGATAATTCTTCTCTCATAAGAAGACATCGGGGAAAGAACCTTTTCTTCTTTTGTTAAAACTACTTCATCAGCTAATTCCCTGGCCATAGTTTTCAAGTACTCTGTTTTCTTTTTCCTATATTCATTAATATCTAAGTTTAAATAAAACGCTTTATCTAATTTCTTATTAAGAACCACCCTCAAAAGCCTTTGTATTTCGTTTAAGGTTTGCCCTCTTTCTCCAATTAAAATCTGCGGATCATCAACCTTTATATTCAACTCTATAGAATCATTGCTCCCGCCTGCATCGCTATGCGAAGCATTGCGGGCAGGTTTATTTTCTTTTACTTCACTATCCCCGCCTGCAACGCCTTCGGCGTAGTCGATGCGGGCAGGTCCAGATAAAATATCCTCTGTATTTAAATTGCCCGCGTTAATGTCAATAATGGCGCCGATCGTCATCTTTTGAAAGAATTCTTCTGTTGCTTCTTTCGCTTTTTTAATGTCATCAGAGTTTAACATGTTTTTTTAAATAGGTGTTTTATTAGTTTTTGTTTTGTTAAAAAGAAGATATTGTTCAATAATTAAAAATACACTTCCAACCATCCAATAAAGTCCAAGCGCCGAAGGAAGACCCATAAGTATTATAACCGTTAAAAAAGGGAAGAAATATACCATTTGTTTTTGCATAATCTTCGCGAAGTCTTGTGTTTTATCATTAGTTTTTTTTGTGATAGGAAGTGTGATTTTTGTTTGGATGAATTGAGCAACCCCAGCCAGTATTGCTAAAACTAAATTCGGTTTTGATAAATCAATAAATCCTATAAACATTGCGTTGATATGGCCCGGGCTTGAGACAAAATTATATAAAACAGACAATTCTGCTGGGTCAAAACCCTTTCTAAGCACTTGGTACAAAGCAATCAAAATTGGTAGCTGTATAAGGGCGGATAAAATTCCTCCGAATGGATTTATCTTCTCTTTTTTATAAAGGTCTAGCGTCTCTTTCACTTGCTTTTCTTTATCGTCTTTATATTTTTTTTGGATTTCCTGGAGTTTAGGTTGTATCTCGTTCAGGGCTTTTTGAGTCTTTATGGATTTTGCGGAGGACGGATATAATAATAATCTAATTATTAAAGTTAAAACAATAATTGCCAAGCCAAAATCATGGCCAGGCAAATATTCATATAGCAAGACTAAAAAATTGAATAACGGTTGATATAAAACTAAATAGAATGATTTTACGAGTATTTCAATCATTTTTGATTAAAATTATTTAACTAACTTTGCTTTTTTTAATAAACCCATCATATCTTTTTCTATATCCCAGAAAGACACGTCATTAAACCCAGGCAAAACAACTATCGCGCAATCCGTTCCTTTTTTAATAATACCTATATTGGTTTTTATTATTTCCCGCAGTTGACGCCTAATTTTGTTTCTAACCGTCGCTTTTTTGGACATCTTTTGGCTCGTAATAAAGGCGAAGCGGCTATCGGAAAGTTTGTTCGGGACTGTTTTTAAAAATAAAAAGCCTTCTTTAGCTCCTTTACCGTTTTTAAAAACACTATCGAAGTCTCTTTTTTTAGTAAGCCTGTTTTGCCGTGGCAGCATGAATTTTTATGTATATTATACCGTCAATTTTTTTCTTCCTTTCCTTCTTCTCCTTTGAAGAACTGCTTTGCCTTGTTTGGTTTTTTTTCGTTTCAAAAAACCGTGGGTCTTTCTCCTTTTTTTCTTTTTGGGTTGGTAGGTAAAACTCATATTGATAAAAATTAATTGTTTTTATTATATTTTAGTATATTATGAAATTACTTCGTCGTCAATTATGTCCCGCAGCTTGGACAGAAATCACGATTAAAATTAGCCTATATCCCTGCACAACTTATCCCCAAGTTAATAACAGTTAAGCAAAGTTTACGCTCATTTCCGACTACTCTTATTGTCTGCTACAATGAAAAAGGCATTATTTTTTCTCTTCTAAATTATAGCGTTAATTTATTAATTATTTTTACCAAAAGATTCTAATAATATTTTCCACCTATGGACAATAAAGAGCTTTGGCAAACAGTTTTAACCCAAATTCAGCTTGGTATTTCTAAGGCTAATTTTGCTACATGGCTTCAGAATACTGAAATTGCCTCAAAAGAAGACGAAGTGGTGGTTGTTTCGGTTCCTAACGCTTTTTCAAAAGAATGGTTGAGCAATAAATATAATAAGTTAATTCTAAAAATTCTACATGATTTAGATGATAAAATTAAAGAAGTTGAGTATATTATTAAACCTCAAGGCGCAAAAGTCTTCCCTGTAAAAATTTCTAATGGAGAAAAATCTAATATAGAGCAGCTTGATTTTGAAGAATTTAAAATAGACAAAGAAACAAACCTCAATCCTCGTTATACTTTTGATAATTTTGTTATCGGTTCTTTCAATGAATTGGCCCACGCCGCTGCTTGGGCAGTATCAGAAAACCCAGGGTTGACATATAATCCTTTATTTATTTATGGAGGAGTCGGGTTGGGTAAAACCCACCTCTTGCAAGCGGTTGGGAATAAGATTACTGGGGGTTCAAAGAAGAAAAAAATTAAATACATATCTTCCGAAAAATTTATCACTGGCATTGTGAATGCTATAAGAAACCACAATATAGATGTGTTTAAAAATAATTTGTCCCAAATTGATGTTTTAATTGTTGATGATGTTCAGTTTTTAGCTGGTAAAAATAAAACTCAAGAGGAATTTTTCCACGCATTTAATACTTTATACGAAAAAAATAAGCAAATTATTTTATCTTCCGACAGACCGCCAAACGCAATTCCAGAACTAGAAGAAAGATTAAGGTCGCGGTTTGAAGGCGGGATGATTGCCGATATCAGCTTCCCCGACTATGAGACACGTTTGGTTATTTTAAAAAACAAATTGCAAGAAAAGCACCTAGGACTCCCCGAAGACGTTCTGGATTATGTTGCCGCTAATGTCAAAAAAAATATACGAGAATTAGAAGGAGCTTTGAACCGCCTTTTAATTTATTCTAAAATAAATAATAGTATTCCTAGTTTAGACACAGTTAAAAAACTTTTAAAAAGCTATATTTTTTCTCCTTTCGATGTTGCTAATTATAAAAAGATTATTGAGGCCGTGGCTAAGTTTTATAACCTAGAAGAAAAAGATCTTTTTGAGACAACAAGAAAAAAAGAAATTGTAAGGCCCCGACAAATTGCAATGTTTTTATTAAGAAAAGAATTAAAATATTCTTTCCCGGCTATCGCTAGAAAATTTGGGGGGAAAGACCACACCACTGTGATTTATGCTTATCGAAAAATTAATCAAGAGTTTGAAGAAAACAACAAACTAACTGAGGAAATCGGGTTAATAAAACAAAAAATATATAGTGGATAAAAACTGTGGATAAAAACCTATTAAAATATTTTTATAAAAACAACGAAAAAAAACATATAAACCCATTAATATAAACCACAATTAATCCACAAAAAAAACAAACACAAACAAACACAAAACCAATAAAACAAACACAAAACTAATAATAACAATAATTATATATATAAATAATTAAAACTATTGTGAAATATGAAAATAGAAGTTTCAAAAAATAATCTAAAAACTGGGTTGAGTATTGTTGAAAAAATTATTGGGAAAAACATAACCCTTCCTATTTTAGACAACGTTTTAATAAGCACTGAAAATAATTTTTTATTATTAACCGCAACCGATTTAGAAACCGCCATAAAATATTGGGTTTTAGCTAAAATATCAAAAGAAGGAAAAGTGGTTGTCCCCGCAAGGTTCCTTTCTAGTTTTATTTCTTTGTTACCAGAAGAAAAAATATTGATTGAAGAAAAAAAACAAAACTTATCTATAGAGTGTAAAAATTATAAAACTCAACTACAAGGATTTAATCCGGAGGATTTTCCTTTAATACCAGAAATTAAAAACCAAGAATCTTTGGTGGTTGATAATAAAAGGTTTTGTATGGGATTAGGGCAAATTGTTGACATCGCTTCTCTTTCACAGGCGAGGCCGGAAATCTCAGGTGTTTATTTGTTGTTTTCTAAAGACTCTTTAAAAATAGTGGCCACTGATAGTTTCAGGTTAGCTGAAAAAACAATCGCTATAGAAAATAAAGACAAAAAAGATTATTCTTTCATACTCCCGCAAAAGTCAGCAAAAGAAATAATTAATGCCCTAGGAGACAAAGAGGGTGTTTTAAAAATTTGTTTTGCGACCAATCAAACCTTATTTGAGCTTCCTATGGAAGGAGTCAAACATCCACAAATTCAAGTTTTTTCTCGTTTAATAGAAGGAGAATACCCTAATTATCAGGAGATTATCCCCTCTAAATTTAAAACAAATATTACAGTTAAAAAGGACGATTTCTTAAACCATATTAAAACAGCAGCTCTTTTTAGCGGAAAGATTAACGAAATAAAATTTATTATTAATCCCGCTAAAAAATCCCTGGAGATTTTAGCAAAAAACCCAGATATTGGCGAAAGTACATCAACCTTATTGGCGAAAATAGATGGAGAGCCGATGGAGGTTTCTTTTAATCATAAGTTTTTGACAGACGGCATTTTAAATATTAAAAGCGCGGAAATCATGTTAAGTTTGAGTGGAGAAGGCGGCCCTTGTATTTTAAAACCAGTAGGAGATATTAGTTATCTTTATGTGGTTATGCCTATAAAATCAGTATAATTCGGAAATAAGGAATACAAAAAACAACCCTATATCTTACAGCAGGGTTGTTTTTTAAAAAGAATAATCTATTAAAGTTGCGGTATAAGGTTTTTAGATAGCCAATTTTTAAGGCTCTCTTCCCACATTACATATTGAGAATCGTCAGCAGGGTTTGTGGGAGCGCTTCCCAATGGATTGTTTTTATCAATATAATATAGGATTTCATGAATATCTCTTTCTGGAGATTCTCCATTCAAAACTGGCTTATTTTGTATAATCGTATCAGGTTTTGAGAAGTTTTCTATTGGGTTAGTGGTTAATAGTTTTTCCATAATCATTCGCCAAATAGGAGCGGCTAAGCCTATCCCGCTTTTCTTATTAATAGGAGAACTATCATTATTCCCTGCCCAAACGCCGACCACTGCGAAAGGGGTATATCCTACTGTCCAAACGTCAACGTAATTTGAAGTTGTGCCTGTTTTAGCAGCTACTTGGTAATTTTTAAAATAAAGAGGATTTTCTCGGGAAAAAGCAGGGACTCGGGCGTCATTATCGGACAAAACATCGTTTATTAATCGGGCTACTTGGACACTTAAAACTCTTTTTGGTTCTTTTTTATTCTCTTTTATTATATTCCCATCAGCGTCCTCTATTTTTAAAATACTGACAGGCGGGATTATTAATCCTTCAGTAGCGAATGCGCCATACGCAGATGTCATTTCTAGTAAATTTACTTCTCCGCCACCGAGAACTAAAGAAAGGCCGTAGCGATTTTTATCTGTCAAAGTTGTTAATCCTAAGTCCCAGGCTGTTTTAAGGCTGTCTTCTATGCCAGCGAGGTATAAAAGTTTAACAGATGGCAGATTAAGAGACTGGGCTAGAGATTGGCGGATAGTAACTTTTCCCCTGAAGGCTTCGTCATAGTTATGAGGGTGGTAGCAATCCATTCCATTTGAATTTTTTTCTTGCGTTCCGTCAGGGTTGCAGCTAGGATTAAATTCTGTCGGAACGTCCCATAGGATTGTAGACGGTAAATACCCCTTTTTGAATGCAGTTGCGTAAACAAATGGTTTAAAAGATGATCCAGGTTGTCTTTCTCCGAGAGTGGCTACATCAAAATAAGGGTCAAAAAGACATTTTCCTTGGTTGGACTCGCACCCTTCTGGGTATGCTTCCCCGAAATAGTTTTTAGAACCAATTAATCCTAATATTTCACCAGTTTTAGGATTTAAAGTTACGGCAGCAGTGTTATTTGCGTTGAACCCTTCATTGGATTTTGTTTTTTCCGTGACAACATCTTCCATATTTTTTTGTACATCCCAGTCTAAACTAGTGTAAACCTTTAGCCCCTTTTCTCTTAAATAATCTTCCCCATATTCTTTTGTTAGATAGCTTTTTACATAAAATACAAAATGAGGAGCTTTTATGGCTTTTGAGGCATCTGCAAAAACTATTTCTTCGCTTAAAGCAGTTTTTAATTGTTCTTGAGTGATATAATCTAGTGCTGCCATTCTATTTAAGATATAGTCTTTTCTTAGCAATAACTTTTGTCTATTTGGACCGTATGGCGAATAATAACTTGGGGCAGAGACCATAGCCGCTAAAGTAGCTGACTCTGGGATGGATAAATCAGAGCTGGCTTTTTTAAAGAACGTCTGGCTAGCAGCTTCTATTCCATAAGAATTATCTCCAAAGGGGATTTGGTTCAAATACCATTCCAAGATCTGATCTTTTGAATATTTGCGCTCTAATTCTAGCGCTAAAATAATTTCTTGGATTTTTCTTTCAGCGGTTTTCTTCATAGTCAGGAAAGAAGACCTGATAAGTTGCTGGGTAATGGTGGATGCTCCTTGGCTAGGACTCTTTAATTTTAAATCAATTAAAATTGCCCTAGCTATTCCTATAAGATCGACTCCATGATGCTGATAAAATCTAGAATCTTCAGAGGCTAGAATAGCCTTTTTGAAGTTTTCTGATATCTGTGTTAAGGAAACAATTTCTCTTCTTTCTTCTCCATAGATATCGTATAGAAGAATCTTCCCAGTTTTGTCATATATTTTGGTTGATTGGATAAAAGGTTTTTCGGTAAAATTTTCTGGTCTTGGTAAGTCTCGGCTGTAATAGATAAATAAAACTAAAACAAAAAGAACCGACAATACAAAAAGAAAAAAAGCGTATTTGGCAGTAGAGAAAGCAATGTGCTTTATTTTTTTGCGAGTTTTTGGACAAACCTTTAGGCGGAGTTTAGTTTTTAGAAGTTTTAAAAAATTCATAATAAAAGTATTATTCTATTTTGGCGACGAGAATTCTCGTCGCCAAAAGAACTTGCCCCGAAGGGGATATCTCTGCTATTCAGGGCGGGTTAGTTCATTAAATAACAAATTTCTTAGAAAAGAAAGAGAGTAATTTAAAAACCCCGCCAGTTGAGCGGAGTTTTTAAATTAAGTTTATTCGTCGTCTGGTTCTATCGGGTCTATGTCGTCTGTATCTTTTTCTAAAGCATCGTCGTCTTTCAAGTCGTCATCATCTTTTAAATCATCGTCGTCTTTTAAATCATCATTCAGTTCTTCAGGGTCTATTTCAATTTCATCTTCTTCGTCTAGGTTGATAAAGCGAGTTAAAAATTCCTCAGCCATTTTTCTTGAACTAGTTTTATTAAATTTTTAAATTAGCTCGACCTTTATAAGTTTTAATTAATAAATTTTTGTTATTATCATTATTGTATTTTTTCAAGGAACGTTGTCAAGCCCCGTTAGAAGTTTGCGGTGGAAAACTTTGCGATGCACGAATTCAAAAATTCGTGCATCGCCACAGTATTATAATAAATTCTTAGAATTGTGATTATAAAATTTTAAATTATGTAGACTTCTAACGGGGCAAGCCCATCACTGATAGTTAGGCATTAGAAGATAGAACCTAGAGCCTAGAGTCCTATATTCTAAATCCTAAACCCTCATAGCTATTTCAAAACAGTTTTCAGCCCGCCACAAATAGCGATTCCTAGGGCATCAGCTGCATCATCTGACTTTATCGGCTTTTCTAATTCTAGAATTTTTTCAACCATTTTCTGCACTTGTTTCTTATCAGCCCTACCATAGCCCACTATAGCCATTTTCATTTGCAAAGGCGTTATTTCGCAAACAGGAATCTTCTTTTGAGCGGCTATTAATAAAGCTACTCCTCGCGCTTGGCTTACCGGCATCGCTGTTTTAAAGTTTTTAAAGAAATATATATTTTCAATTGCCATTAGATCTGGTTTGTGTTTTTTAATCAGCTTATTAAGGGAATCAGCTATCTTTTTCAATCGTTCTCCAGCAGATTTTCCAGGCTGGGTTAAAATACAGCCATACTCAACAGCAGTGAACTTTCTGTCTTTGGTTTTTTTAACAACGCTAAAACCCGTTATTGCCGTTCCTGGATCGATTCCGATAATTAGCATAGTTAATCTTTAGTATTAGAATATATTTCTTGGACTGAATCGTTTTCGTCTAAGGCTTCAAATAGTTTCTGGCAATCGTTCTTTGCCCTTTCGTCTATTGCTACTGTATCTTTTGGCACCCAGCCGAGAAAAGAAGCTTCTATTTTAATTTCTTTTGCTTCCAAAGACTTTTTTACATTTTCTAAATCCTCTGGTTTTGTATAAATATCTAAATTGTCTTCCTGCCAATAAATATCATCTGCGCCGGCCTCAATCGCCATTGTTTCTAATTTTTCTTTATTCTCCCAGCCTTCGCTTTGCAACTTTAAATCCACAACTATACAGCCCTTTCTCTCAAACATCCATTTTACAGCGCCTTCGCCAGCTAATTTTCCGTTATGCTGTCCTAATATCTGTTTTATATCGCCTAATGTTCGATTTTTATTATCAGTAATTCCTTCCACAATAACTGCTATCCCACCAGGTCCAAATCCCTCAAAAACTACTTCTTCTAAGCTCTCACCAGCTAATTCTCCAGTCCCGTGCTTAATCGCCCTTTCAATATTTTCTTTAGGCATGTTTACTATCTTGGCTTGCTCAATTGCTACCCGTAATTTTGAGTTAGTAATTGGGTCCGGCCCTTCTTTTGCTGCAATTGCGATTACTTTCCCAACTTTAGCAAAAGCCTTGCCTCTTTTTACGGCATCTGCCTCTTTCGTCGCTTTGACTGTTTTAAAATGTGAGTGTCCTGACATAATTAATATTTAATTAAATGTTTTTAAAACAATAAATGGAACGCTCAACACGAACGCTCAACAACGCTCAACACCCGGTGTTGAAACGTGGAAACACCCGTGGAACGCTCAACATGGAACGCTCAACACCCGGTGTTGCCAGAACGTTATTGACGCATTTAACGTAATTTTTATTACAGGTCTTGTCAACCCTTCACCAATTTTTACAACAGAAAATGAACACTAACAATGACAGCCGCAGGCGCTTCGCATATTGTACAAACTATTACAATGATTCTCTGCTGAAATTGGTGAAGGGTCAAGTAATTTTTATTAGAGCCTTTTTTGAAAAATAAAAAGTTGTAGCGGAAAAAATAATAACCCCGATAGCAATAAAGAATGTATTTTTAAAATCACTTTTTTTGTCATTGTCTTGGCTTAATGATGCCAATAATTTTTCTTTGCCCAGTTCTTCATTTTTTGGTGTAATAGTCTTTTCGTCTGCTATTTTAGATTTTGTAGAAATAATATTTTTTGAGTTCGGAGTTAATATTTCGCTCCATACCCAGCCCGCATCGCTACGCGAGCGAAGCGAAGCGTTGCTGGCGGGCCAGCCGGAGCTCGTTTTATTATAAGATTGATTTTTCGGCGCGTTTTGATAATTAACTTCGTTAGCTATTTTCCTATCTGGCTGCATAAAAACCAATCCATCTTTTGTATTATTTAAAGTAATTTTTGTTATAGGTCTTGTCAGTATAATATATCCGTTTGGTTTTATTTTTGTTTCATCTGGAAAAATATAATTAGTAATTTTTCCTTCGGTATCATGAATTTTCCAGTCAGAAATATCAACTTCAAAATTGTTTTCATTATATAATTCAATCCATTCATTTCGCTCGTCAGGTCCATCAGGGTTTGGCATTATTTCATTAAAAACAATGCCACTAGGGTATTCTATGGTTTCGGTTAGGTTCGTTTCTGCTATTTGATTAGTTAGCAGAGGAATATCCTCTGTCGGTTTATCTTTTAATTCTTGATTCTCGTTGATCGCTTTCGGTGTCCCTCCCGGGTTTTCACTGGTTTGCCAGCCAGTAGGAGTTTTTTCCATCGTTTGTTTTGTGGTATTGTCGCCAGCAAGCCATTTTGTAGAACAATCGGCTTCGTCAATTAAATTCCCAGAGCTATTATAAAGTTTTAAATCTTCCCCGCCATTTCCCAAGGCGCCGGTATAAATTTTATCAGCCGAAATCCCCGGCACCGTATCATCGTTTGTTCTTTCCAATAAATAAAAACCATTAGCGGGGATTGTTCCAAATAGGCTGATTTTTGGCGTTCCGTCTTGAGCAATTAGCTGCCAACTATCAAAATTTATAGAGTTGTTTGTATTATTATACATCTCTATCCATTCGTCATTCGCCGAAATACCCGTACCCATCCATGCAATTTCGTTGATAACAACAGCGGGAGCGCTTTCTCCGCTACTAATAAAAGGGAATAATAAAAATAGAATTACAAATAGAAAAAAATGTCTTTTCATTAAACCTTTAAAACAGATTGTTTTGGTTTGAGGGATATTTTATGCCGAAATGTTCGTAGGCAAGTTTTGTGGCTATTCTTCCGCGAGGAGTTCTTTCAATAAAACCTAATTGCATTAAATATGGCTCATTAATATCTAAAATACTATCTTCTTCTTCTCGCACAGCAGAGGCTAAAGCTTGGACTCCAACTGGTCCGCCATTAAATTTATGAATTATTGCCTCTATAATTCTTCTGTCAGATGGCTCTAGCCCCATTTCGTCTATTTCTAGAGAACCTAAAGCTCTTTCTGCTTCTTCTCTATTTATAATTCCATCTCCCTCTACTTCTGCAAAATCTCGCACCCTTTTTAAAAGCCTATTGGCTACTCTGGGAGTGAAACGAGATCTTTGGGCAATAATTTTTATAGCATCCTTTTCCGTTTTTATATTCAAAAGCCTGCTAGATCTTTCAATAATTTTTTCTATATCTTTATTCTCGTAAAAATTAAGTTGAAATGTCGCGCCAAAGCGATTTCTTAAAGGAGAGGATAATAGGGCGGGTTTTGTTGTAGCTCCGATTAAAGTAAAGTGCGGTATTTTTAATTCCATGGTTCTTGCCATAGGGCCTTTTCCCAATATTAGGTTTAATTTGTAATCTTCCATAGCAGGATACAAATATTCCTCTGTTATTTTATTAATGCGGTGGCATTCGTCTAAAAATAAAACCTCTCCATCAGAGAGATTGGTTAATATGGCAACTAAATCCCCGGCTCTTTCAAGTGCAGGGCCGGAAGTAACTCTAACTGGCTTGCCCATTTCTTTTGCTATAAGATAGGCTAGTGTGGTTTTTCCTAATCCAGAGTTTCCGCACAAAAGAAGGTGGTCAGGGGATTGATTTCTCTGCTTGGCAGCTGTAACAATTATCTTAATATTCTGTTTAATGCTCTCTTGCCCGATATATTCCTCCCAATTGTTGGGCCTTAAAGCAGAGTCTAAAATCTCATCTTCTTTGGGTTTTTGGTCTACCTGTTCACCTTTTAAAAAAGGTGAAGGGTCTAAGGGTCTTGACATAAGTTTATACTTTTGCCATAATAGGCTTTTGTAACAAATTAATAGCTCTGTAGTTGGAGGCGTGTGTTATTGGGTTTATCTCGATTTTGGGTAATTTGGCTCCGGCTTGATTATTCCTCAGATAGGTCCGTCTTGTGTCCCAGACATAAGGACGCCTCCAATTGTAGAGCTGTTTTTTTATAATTACAAACGAGGGAAAAAAGGAAAAATTTATTTTTACTTTTTGACCGAGCGTCGTAATTATATATCCTAAAAGGTCTACTCTTCGCCAACAATTTTTTTAACTTCTTCTAAGGTAGTTTCTCCTAAAATTATATCAATTAACCCGGCCTGATACATAGTTATCATGCCTTTTTTTATAACTAAATCCCTAACAGCTGATATTGGCGGGTTGGTTAATATAAATCTTTCTACCTCGTTATCTATTAAAAAGACTTCGAATAAACCTTTCCTCCCTTTATAACCAGTAAAATTACAATGTTCACATCCACCCGCCTTAATTTTAGAAATTTTTAAATCTTTGTCTATTTTAGGCACTTCTATACTCTTTGGTAAATTAATTAAACCCTTTTCAATTTCTTTAAATTCTTCCGCGGTTGGTTTTGACAAGGCGGAGCATTTCGGGCAAACCTTTCTTACTAATCTTTGAGCAACAGCCATATTTAACGCGGGAGCGATTGAAGCAGTGTCTGCTCCTAGGTCCACAAGACGCGGGATAGTTCCTGCAGCGTCATTAGTATGTAGCGTGCTTAATACTAGGTGGCCTGTTAGGGCAGCCTGTAATGCAATCTTTGCCGTCTCCAGGTCTCTTATTTCACCGACAAGGATAACATCAGGGTCCTGTCTGACAATAGATCGTAGACCTTCGCTAAAATCATATCCTTTTTCCGGAGCAACTTGCGTTTGGGATATTCCTTGCAGATGATATTCAATAGGGTCTTCAATGGTAATAATTTTGATTTCTGGATTTTGGATTTTTTTCAAAAAAGCATAAAGAGTGGTTGTTTTACCAGACCCAGTTGGCCCAGTAACGATTATCATGCCATTTGGCTTTTGAATTTCTTTTTTAAAAATTTCATAGAGGTCTTTTCTTAAACCTAATTCTTCTAAACCGATTAAACTCTTTGGGTTTAAAATTCTCATTACGATTGACTCGCCGTATTCTGAAGGCAAAGAGGATGTTCTGATTTCAATCGGCAATTCGTTGATTAAAATTGAAAATCTTCCGTCCTGCGGTTTATCAGTGACATTCAGTTTTACTTTAGAAAGAAGTTTTATGCGGGAAACTAAATTATGGTATATCTTTAGGTCAAAAAACAAAACATCTTGTAGTACGCCATCCAACCTTACTCTTAATCGCGCTTGTTCTTCTTGGGGCTCTATATGGATATCTGATGCCCCTAATGTTATCGCTCCTGCGAAAAGAACGTCAATGATATCTGACACCTTTTGGCTTAAATATTCCTCTAATCTTTTTTTGAAATCAGCAATATTTTTTGCTTCTTTTTTTATCTTTTCAAAAATTTCAGCAGAGATTTCAATAGCGCCTAATAGTTTTTGCGAGTTTATTGTTTCCATTAATTTTTACATAGATTACTAATAATTTCTTGATGATTGCCCCCTTTTTTTATTAAACTAGCTGATGCTTCTAATAATTGAGGGGAAGTGTTATCGCTCTTAAAGTTGTCAGAAGCAATAATTATGCCAGCTAGAAGGATTGTGGCAACCTCTTTCTTCACCAAGTTTTCGCTGATAGATTTTATAAAGTTGAAAGTTAGCTCGGATAACGATTCGTTATCTTTTAATAGGTTTATTCTACCAAAATTTAGGTTTTCTTTCTGGTTGTCAATATTTAAAATTGTTAAATCAGATAAAACAGCGTTATTAAAAGAGTTAGAATTCTTGATCTCTCCTAAATCCTTCAATCCCACTGTTATTATTAAGTCTAACTTAAGTTCTGTAAAACAAAAAGAAACATCGCTCTTCTTGATGTTCCCTTTATCTACTGTTAAGTAGAATTTTAAATTGTCTTCGTTTTTTTCATAACGAATTTGAGAGATTTCAGCAGAGGCTTTAGGGATAGAGATGGAGAGGTTTTTAGGGTAGGTAATATGGTCTAGAGAAGGTATTAAAAACTTCAACCTTGAAGGAACTTTCTCTAACGTTAAATTTACATTTTTATTCAAATCCTTTAAAGTATAAAAAAGGGCTAAAGCGCTTGTTATGCTTTCTTCTCGTTCTTCAGAGGAGAAAATATATATATTTTGAGAGTTATTAATAAGGTTTTTTGCCTCTTGAAAAATATCCATAGTTTAGTCTAAATTACATTATTTTATCTGACAAGTCAATTTTAAAAAAAGTAAATTTTTTTAAAAGTGCTTTTAAAAAATGCTAAAAAAAAGAATAACCAATAGCGCTAGAGCAACCCAAAAAATGGGTGAGAATTTAGTTAAACAGCTTATTAAAAGCAAGAAAGCTGTTGTTATTGGTTTAGAAGGAGATTTAGGTAGCGGCAAAACAACTTTTTTGCAAGGGTTTGCCAAGGGTCTTGGTGTTAAAGAAAAAGTTTTAAGCCCGACCTTTGTTATTTTAAAAAGATTTAAAATAAAAGGAGAAACACCTTTTGATAATTTTTATCATATTGATTGTTATAGGTTGCAGTCCCCTAAAGAGTTAGTGCAATTAGGTTTTGAGGAGATCATATCTAATCCAGAAAATATTATTGCTCTTGAGTGGGCTGATAAAATCAGAGATATTTTACCGTCAGAAGCCATGTTTATTAAGTTTAAACTTATAAATAAAAATAAGCGTCAGATAAGTTTTGCTAAAGTTTCTCTTAGGTGATAAAATAAAAAAATGGCAGACCAAAAGCGATTACTCATTATTGATTCCAACGCACTTTTACACCGAGCTTTTCATGCCTTGCCGCCACTAGCCACTAAGAACGGCGAACAGACAGGCGCTGTTTACGGATTTCTATTAACGCTTTTTAAAGCTATAAAAGATTTAAATCCTGGATATATTGTTGCTTGTTTTGACACTCCTGCCCCGACATTTCGCCATAAAAGGTTTAAAGAGTATAAGGCGCAGAGGCCGAAAACACCAGGGGAGATCGTAACTCAAATTCCTAAGACAAAAGAAATATTAGAGGTTTTCAAAATTCCAATTTTTGCCAAAGAAGGATTTGAAGCAGATGATTTGATAGCTACTATTGCCGTAGGTAGTTCTAAAAAGAAAGAATTGTCTGAGATATATATATTAAGCGGAGATCTTGATAATATCCAATTGGTTAATAATATCGTAAAAGTCTATACCTTAGGCCGTGGCATCAAAGATACTGTTATTTACGACGAAGAAAAGGTTTTCTCCAGATATTCAATAAAATCTAGCCAGATGATTGATTTTAAGGCCATGGTTGGCGATTCTTCAGACAATATTCCTGGAGTCCTAGGGATAGGACAGAAAACAGCATCTGAATTGTTGCAAAAATTTAGTAATTTAGAGAATATATATAAAGAGATAAAAAACGATAATCCAGATATTAAGCACAGGATAAAAGAAATCTTATTGAAATATAAAGAGCAGGCATTATTGGCGAGAGAATTAGTGGAAATGAAAAAAGATGTTGATATGGATTTCAATTTAGAGCAGTGCCGTTTTAATAGCTTTAATAAAAAAGAAGTTGAAAGCGTTTTCTCAAAGTTTGAGTTCAACAGCCTTATTAACAAGCTTCCGCTTGCGGGAGATCAATCAAATATCAGTAAGCAAAAATCATTATTATAAAATTAATTATGACGATACAAAAAACAATCTTATTTAATATAGCTTTTCCTATAATCATAGTCGGGCTTTTTGTTATGGTTATTTTTACCGCCCTTAATTATGGGAATTTAACCATAGAAGTTTATATCGTATCTATTCTTGTATCAATTTTTATCTTTCTTTTTGGATTTGCTATCGGCCAAAAGTTTGCCTCACCCGTTAGACAATTATTAGATACGGTTGAGCGATTAAGCAAGGGAGAATTAAAATCTAGAGTTTACTTAGAGACAAAAGATGAATTTGGAGAATTAGCAAAAGCTTTTAATAAAATAGCCGAAGATTTACAAAAAAGCCAGATGGCTACTCAAGAGGCTGAGGGAATAGCAGACGTAAGAATAAGAGCTAAAACTCAGGAGCTAGAAGAGATGGTGAATGATTTAGAAGAGAAAGTGAAAAATAGAGCGCAGGAGCTTCAAAGAATGATTAAAGAATCAGATGCGCTTCAGAATTTAGTAAAAAGTCGTGAAACCGAGGTTATTAATTTAAAAAAGGAAATTAAGCAGATAAACGAGTCTTCAGTGGAAAGAGAAAAGCACATCAGTTCGATTAAAAAATCTGGTGTGGATATGGATATTAAAAAAACAGGATAATTAATTTTTATAAATTTTTCTAAAATACAAAAACTGCTCGATGACCATCTTCGGGCAGTTCTTTTTGGAATTTGGTATAATAAAAACAACTATTTATAGAGACAATAAATTGTCTATTAAAACCATGGTTATTTTTCTTTACGGCCAAGATTCATATAGGTCGCGCCAGAAATTGAATGAGATTATTGAAGAATACAAGAAAACCCATAAAAGCGGGTTGAATTTAAAGTTCCTCGATGTTGAAGAAGTAGGTTTTTCTATAGATAATTTAACAGATGAAACCCGCCAGAGTTCAATATTTAAAGAAAAGAAGCTGGTAGTAGTAAAAAATCTTTTTAATGACGCAGATTTAAAAGAAAAGTTTTTAAAAATAGTAAAAGAGATGCTGGATTCAGAAGAAATAGTAGTTTTATACGAAGAACAGAAAATTAAGAAAAGCGATTCATTATTAAAATTCTTAAAAAAGAGCGCTAAGGTTCAGGAGTTTGAATCATTAAGCGGCGTAAAATTAAGTAATTGGGTGAAGAAGGAAATTGAATCACGGAATATTAAGATTGATCCTATAGCTCAAGATTTGCTTTTAGATTATGTAGGTGAAGATTTATGGTGGCTTTCTAATGAATTGCAGAAGCTATCTAATTTTAAGAAGAATTCCGATGGCAAAGTCTCGACAAAGTCGAGGATTCTCGACAAAGTCGGAACCATCGAGGATACTCGACTCCGATTTCATCGAGAGTCCTCGATAGGGTCGGGACAGAGTCGGGATAAAACTATTACAATTGCAGACGTTAAATTATTAGTGAAGCCGAAAATTGAAACAGATATTTTTAAAACCATTGATGCGATTGCTCAAAAGAATAAAAAACAAGCGCTTAACTTATTGTATAAGCACTTAGAAGACGGAGACGCTCCTCTTTATTTGCTTTCAATGATAGGCTATCAATTCCGTAATCTTTTGATAGTAAAAGACTTAGCAGAAAGAAATACTCCGTATAACTTAATTGCTAAAAAAAGCGGGCTACACCCTTTTGTCGTGAGGAAAGCTTACGACCAGATGCGTCAATTCAGCTTGCAGGAACTAAAAAAAATCTACCAAAGGATTTTTGAGGTAGACCTTAATATTAAAACAGGGAGAATCGAGCCAGAAATAGCGCTAGAAATGCTAATAATGAAATTATAAAATCCTAAATCCTAATTTCTAAATCCTAAATAAATACTAAATTCAAATATTCAAATTATTGTGGCGTTGCCACATAATCACTTCGCTCGGTTGAAAAAGAAAAATTTATTTTTCTTTTTCAACCTCACTCATGGTTATAAACGTTTTTGAGTTTTGGATTTTGGAATTGTGATTTATTTAGAGTTTAGGATTTAGTGCTTAGGGTTTATCAACCTTGTTAGTCTAGATTTCTTTCTGTCTGCGGTGTTTTTCTTGATTACTCCTACTTTTGCTGATTTGTCTAAAATTTGGTAAACCTGTGGCAAGAGTTTTTTTGCCTCATCAATTTTCTTGTTCGCAATTAAAGTTCGCAACTCTTTTACGAGTTTTTTCAATTTGTCTTTATACACAATATTTCTCCCTCTTCTTTTTATGCTCTGGCGAAGAGCTTTTTTAGCTGATTTTGTAATTGCCATGTTTCAAATTTAAAATTTATATTGTCTGTATGTTAACATAAACAAAAAACTTTTCAAGGGTGAGTTTTAAAAACTGTAATTAGATTCTAAGTATATATTAATTATGATACAATAAAATAAAATATTCGTAATTCGGTAATATTCGTAATTCGTAGGATTATTATGATTTCCTATTTAAACGGCAAAATCATTCTAAAGAAGGAGAAGTTTGTCATCTTAGAGGTCAATAATATCGGCTACAAAGTTTTTTTATCTAAGAAGTTTCTTTTAAGTTTGCCGGAAATAGGCAAAGAGCTTAAGCTTTTTTGTTTTCAAGACGTTAAAGAAACAGCTTTAGATCTGTACGGTTTCTTCAGCTATGAAGAATTAGATTTCTTTGAGGTTTTAAATGATATACGAGGTATTGGACCAAAGGTAGCAATTGAAATTGCTTCTTTGGGACCATTAGAAAAGTTAAAAGATAAAATTATGCATCAAGACGAAACAATCTTTCAATCAATACCTGGAATAGGCCAGAAAAGAGCGATGACGATTATCTTGGAGCTCACTGGCAAGATTAAAAATATTTCAAAGCAAAAAGTTTCCAGCGGAGATGAGGTTGAAGATGCCTTAGTCGGTTTGGGCTTTCCAAAACAAAAAGTAAAAGAGATTTTACTTCAAATCCCTAAGAGTTTAGGGGGTACGGAAGAAAGAGTAAAAGAGGGGTTAAAGCTATTGACAAGGAATAAGTAGTATGTTATAGATATAATGTAGAACAAAACATTGTGTTTCGTTCAGAAAAAAGAAGTCCTTTTACAAAGAAGGGAAGGTGTACGATGGAAAATAAAAAAACCATTGTGAACCAAGTTAGTTTTAGCAAGGTATCCGGTAAGCTGGCAACCTTGCATCGTGTGTTGGAAGAGGCAGGTCTTACTTATAATGATCTGCAGGTGCCAATTGATGACCCAAAATTTCGGGAACGTTTAGTAAGTTTCTGGCTGACTAAAGGCTTTCAGCCGTCTATCAGCCAAGAAATCGCCCGTGTTATTATGGGCAAAAATTACTACGGTTCTATAAATTGGGCAAAAGATTTTGGTGTCAATTTCACCAAAAAACAGCTTCGCGAGATAGAAAAGTTTCCGTACAATGAGGATATTTTGAATGGCCCTTGCCCGTTTTACAAAGGTAAAATGGTTAAAGACACGCACTTTGCGTTTCTCGGGCTTAGCCAAATTAATGGCGATCCCCTTTCTATCGTTAAGTGGCAAGAGATTTGTCCGGCTCCTGGTCAGCTACGCTTCTATCGTTATGCAGACGCTTGGTATATTAGAGAGGAATTCGTCAATAAATCGATTTGCAAATACAAATGGTATCTGATGCCGTTGGAAATCATCCCTGACTCTACAAGTAAGACCTTTGACCAGCAAAAAGCAATGCTTTCGGCAGAGTACGAAGTGCCATCTGCGATAGAGGAAATTACAAAACACGTCCTCTATTATAAGAAGAATGGTATCTACCTTAATCAGACAAAATATGGTAGATGCCAGGATATTTCTTCGCATGGCCACCGTCTCAATGTCGGTTACTCTGATCCTGATGGTTTGAATGTCTACAACTACTCGGATGACTATGTTAGTGACCATCTTGGTCTTGCCGCCTCCCGAAAAGAAGTTCAGTCTTGAATCTTTGAGATTTGAGAATTGAATCGTTAATTCTAACCCTGTGTCAAAACGAATGTTCGTTTTGTTGCAGGGTTATTTTTTTGTCGCGAAATTTTGTATAATATGGTTACTTGCTAATGAGGGTTCGGTTACGGCTTAACCCCGCAAGAGTTATTTAATAGAGACTGAACTTCTTGTCTGTTTTTGGCGAAGGTGTTCTATCTCTGATAGAGCTACTTCGGAATAAAATACAGGAAAGAGAAAATATAATTTGCATTTTCAATTTCCAGTGGTAGAGATAAAAACAGATAAATTTCTTCGAATGGCAACCGTCTCAATGTCGGTAACTCTGATCCTGATGGTTTGAATGTCAACAACTACTCGGATGACAATGTTAATGACAATCTTGGTCTTGCCGCCTCCCGAACTTCTTTCTCTATTCTAAAAAAAGAGACGTTCCTAGTTTCTAGGGGTGTCTCTAGTAAAACCGTTTTTATTATTTTAACGATTTTATCCAACCACCAAGCATTTTTCCGATTTCGTTAATTTTTTCTTGTAAAATAATATATCTCTTTAAATCCAACACTTTTACATCTTTTGCTAATCGGGCAATAATTCTTAACACGTTTAATTTTATACTCGCTTTTTCTAACAGTTCTATTTTCTTATTTTTATTAAAAAATTGTGTCGTAGAGATAAGCAATTCTAAAATCTCCAAAATTATATTTTCGCATTTTTGGCCTAAAACATAGCGGTCTTTTCTCGGAAAAGATTCAAGGTATTGATAAAACAATTTATACAACTCATAAACTTTATGCAAAATAGGCAAATTAAACTGGTTGGGGGGGGGGATTTAAAAGTCATAATATTTTTGATGAAATTATTTCTCTTGAAAACCTATTTTTAGCTTGGGACGAATTTAAAAAAGGCAAAAGAAAGAAAAAAGACGTTCAGGAGTTTGAGTATAACCTAGAAGGTAATATATTCAAACTCCATTACGAATTAAAAACTAAAACTTATTGTCATTCTGACTATATATCATTTAATATCTGCGACCCAAAGCTAAGAAGAATCCATAAGTCCTGTGTGAAGGATAGAGTTTTACATCACGCCGTATTTAGGATTCTGTATCCGATTTTTGATAAGTCCTTTATTTCCGACTCTTATTCTTGCAGAAACGATAAAGGAACCCATAGGGCCATAAATCGGCTTCAGAAATTTGCTGGAAAAGTTGGCAAAAACAGCACTAAAACTTGTTTTGTCTTAAAATGCGATATTAAAAAATTCTTTGACTCTATTAATCAAGATGTTTTAACCAATTTAATCAAAAAGAAAATCAAAGATGAAAACGCCTTCTGGTTAATAGAGAAAATAATTAGAAGTTTTAATAGGGGGCTACCATTAGGAAATATCACCAGCCAATTATTTGCTAATATATATCTTAACAAACTAGACCAATTTATTAAACAAAAACTGAGAATAAAATACTATGTCCGTTATTGCGACGACTTTATTATCTTAAGCGTTGATAAAAAATATCTAAAAGAGCTTATTCTTGAGATAAATGCTTTTCTTAAAAACAATTTGAAATTATCTCTGCATCCGGCTAAGATAAGTATTAGAAAGTATTATAAAGGCGCAGATTTTCTAGGATATGTGAGTTTTCCCTGTCATAGAGTTTTAAGAACAAAAACTAAGAGAAGAATGTTTAAAAAGATAAATAATAAATTATTAGGATTAGAACAAAATAAAATAACGAAGTATTCTTTTGGGCAGACAATCCAGTCGTATTTCGGAGTTTTAAAGCATTGTAATTCCTATAAACTAAAAAACGAAATCTCAAAGCAATTAAGCAAATGATTAAAAAATTCATTCCTAAATTTATTTTTAATGTTTATCATTATAAACTCGCGCTTATAAGCGCTTTTTGGCATAGATTTCCCAGCAAAAAGATAAAGGTTATTGGGATTACCGGCACTAAGGGGAAATCTACAACTGCCATATTGGCAGGGAATATATTAGAAGAGGCGGGATTTAAGGTTGCCTGGCTTACTTCAGCTACTATTAAAGTTGGTGATAAAGAAATTCTAAACCCCGAGCATATGACAATGCCCGGCCGTTTTAAAATTCAAGGTTTTTTAAGAAAAGCAGTAAGAGCCAAATGCGATTACGCAATTTTAGAAGTAACATCTGAAGGCATTAAACAATATCGTCATAAGTTTATAACCTTTGATACAGCTGTTTTTACTAACTTACAGCCAGAACATATTGAAGCCCATGGAAGCTTTGAAAATTATAGGAACGAAAAGCTGAAGTTATTTAAAGCGACGAAAAAGAATCACATCCTTAATTTAGACGACAAAAATGTAGATTATTTTTTACGATTCAAAGCAGAAAAGAAACTGGGCTTTAGCACAAAGAACCAAAAACCCGAAGCAATCTTTGCAAAAGATTTAGAAGAATCGAGAGACGGAGTAAGTTTTTCTATTGATAGTATAAGGTTCAACTTAAAACTATTAGGAAGATTTAATATATATAACGCCCTATCGGCAATTTGTATCGGTTTAATATACGGCGTAAATTTAGAAACCTGCAAAAGAGCTTTGGAAAAGATAAAAACAATACAGGGACGCATGGAGGTAATAATAGAAAAACCTTTTAAAGTGATTGTAGACTTAGCTCATACCCCAGATTCTTTTGAAGAAGTTTTTAAAGCAGTCAAAGATTTTCCGCATAATAAAATAATTGCTATTTTCGGTTCTGCTGGTGGAGGGAGAGATAAATGGAAAAGACCGGTTTTAGGCAAGATAGCCGCAGAAAACTCAGATATTATTATTTTATGCAATGAAGACCCATATAACGAAAAGCCAGAAGAGATTATATCAGAAATAAAATCAGGGGTTATCGGGGAGGGGTTTCAGAAAACCAATTTATACGAAATTCCAAATAGGAGAGAAGCAATTAAAAAAGGGCTGGAGTTGACAGAAGAAAATGATATTGTTTTAGTTTTGGGCAAAGGCACAGAGCAGTTATTAGTGATCGGTTCTAAAAAGATTCCTTGGGACGATAGAGAGGTAGTAAGAGAAGAGCATAGAAGAATATCGCACTAAAGTGGTCATAAGCTATTGAACCATTACATAGGGATTGACTTTCCTTTAAAAACGATTAAGATAGTTGGTGTTAGTACACGTTTTAGTTCGTTGATAATATAATTTTTGAAGGGAGTTTTTATGGGGAATTCGATAAAAGAATTATTTGTAAGGTATGAAGAAAATCCGATATTGACAACAGAAAATTGGCCATATAGAGTAGGGTCGGTTTTTAATCCAGGAGCAATAAGATTCAATGGTGAAGTATTGCTTTTGGTGCGAGTTGAAGACGGACGGGGGTATTCCCATTTAACAATCGCAAGAAGTAAAGATGGAAAAACAGATTGGCAGATAAGTCCTGCGCCGGCGTTAGCAGCAGAACAAGAATTTGGCGAAGCTGTAAAAGGATTAGAGGATCCGAGAATTGTCTGGCTAAAAGAACGGCAGGAATACATAATTACTTGTGTTTCTTTCTTTGCGGGAGTTGTAGGGGAACCTCCTGGCATTTCTTTGCTCGCAACTAAAAACTTTAAAGATTTTCAACGTTTGGGACAACAATTAATGCCCGCTAATAAAGACGGTTGTTTATTGCCCCAAAAAATAAACGGGTATTATGCCCTTATAAACAGACCAATTATTGTTGGTAGCAGAGCTGATATCTGGGTCTCTTTTTCTAGAGATCTTAAATTTTGGGGGGAGCATAGGGTATTAATCCCTGTGGGACGTGATGGAGCTTGGGACTGTGATAGAGTAGGATTAGGTTCTCCACCAATTGAAACCCCAGAGGGATGGTTAATTATTTATCACGGAGCAAGAGATACAGCTTCCGGCACTCTTTATCGAGTTGGGCTGGTTTTGCTGGACATAGAAACTCTTAAGGTAATTCGTCGGAGCAGAGATTGGGTTTTTGGTCCAAAAGAAAATTATGAAAGAGTAGGCAATGTAGACGACATTGTTTTCCCTTGCGGTACTGTTATTGATGAGAAAACAAATGAGCTTTTACTTTATTACGGCGCTGCTGATTCTGTTGTTGCTTTAGCTATTGCTAATCTAAAAGATGTTATCGACTACTTAAAAAAATGCACCGATTTTTAATTAAAATGCCCTGCGCTTTAGCGGGGCATTTTTTCTTTTTATGATAAAATTGATAAACAAAGCTTGATTTTAGTTGGTTTCTCGGGTAAGGTATAGAAGATTACCATATGTCAAAAAGTAAATTACCAAATTCAATTAGGAAATACATTCGTCTAACTAAGGCTAAAATCCGCAGGGAGGTTTTAGATCCTAAAAAACAGGAAGAACAAATTATTGCGCTTATTACAAAATTCATAAAATCTCCTGCTCCTATTCAAGCCGGAGCTGTGATAGAGGATATTAAAATAGAAAAGGTAGTAAAAAAGATAAAGAAAAGAAATTAGTTAAACCTGCTAAAAACAAAAGCGCACCTAAACACGATAGATCAAAGAAACAATCTAAAAAATAATGAACCCCCACACCATAACGAGTTTTGAATTATGTTTTTTATCTATATCCTAAAAAGTAAAAAAGATGGTAAATTGTATATAGGGTGTACTAATGATTTAAGAGAGAGGTTTAAAAAACATAATTCAGGATTAGTTAAGTCCACGAAAACAAGGAAACCATTTAATTTGGTTTACTATGAAGCGTATGCTTCAAAACAAGACGCATTTAAAAGAGAACATAATTTAAAACTACGGGCCAAAGCTTTAAGGCAACTCATTGTTAGGATAAAGAGAAGCCTTGGGTATTAAACTCGTTTGGTGTGTAGGGTGAAGATTAAAGAGATCCACAATTTAGCGATACAGATGGGTATAAAAGTTGACTTTAGGGGAGAAGATGGAGTTAGGAAATTTTTGGATAATAAAAAAAAGAAATACGAGGGGATGAATGAGAAAGAAAAAGAAGAATTTGATAAAGAAGCGCTAGAAAACCCTTATTTAGATTCTAGAATTTACCATATCGCAGAGGATAAAGAAATTAAGAGGATCATGGTCGGTGTTGATATTAGCTCCGACGAGATTTTGATTGCAAAAGAATTAGGAAATATAGATTTAATAATAGGCCATCACCCTATTGGCAAAGGACTAGCTAATTTAGCAGACGTAATGAGTTTGCAGTGCGATGTTCTAAATTATTACGGTGTTCCTATAAACGTTGCCGAGGGGCTTATGAAAGAAAGAATATCAGAAGTTGCCAGAGGCGTTAACTCAGCTAATCATCAAAGAACAGTTGACGCTGCTAAGCTTTTAAAGGCTAATTTAATAAACGTGCACACTTGTTGTGATAACTTAGCAGCTAGTTTTCTTAAAAAACTTATAGAAAGCAAAAATCCAGAAAGAATTAGTGATTTGGTTAGTTTGTTAAAAGAAGTGCCGGAATATAAAGAAGCAATGAAAATTGGCGCTGGTCCTAAGATTTTTGTCGGTTCTCCTGATAATCGCTGTGGTAAAATTGCTTTAACTGAAATCACAGGAGGGACAGAAGGCTCCCCTAAACTTTTTGAAAAAATGGTTCAGGCTGGTATCGGCACTGTTGTTGGAATGCATATTTCTGAAGAACATAAGAAAGAAGCTGAAAATGCGAATTTAAATGTTGTCATAGCCGGTCATATTTCTTCTGATTCTTTAGGAATAAATCTATTCTTAGATGAAATAGAAAAGAATGGGGTTGAAATAATTCCTTGCTCTGGATTGATTAGAATAAAAAGAAATTAAAAGTAAGTTAGTCTTTTCGAGCCACCTTTTAATTGAGGTGGCTTTTTGATAAAATAAAAATATGCGCGATTATAAAGTTTTAGCATTAGACGAAACTGGAAAGGCTAGTTTTAATCATTTGTCCAAAAATTTTGTACTATCTGGTTTAATAATACCAGAGAAATTTAAGCCTAAATTAGATAAAATAATTAGTAAGTTAAAGAAGAAATATTTTAACGATGAGGAAATAGTTTTCCATTGCAGAGATATAATAAGGAAAAAGGGTTCTTTCGCATTGTTACGGGAAGATCCAGTAAAAGAAATAAATTTTTGGTCGGAACTCATTACTCCACTGAATATTAAGGAATTATCATTGGCTTTTGTTATCACGGACAAAGATAAGGCTAAAAAATTAGGATGGAATGATATCGCAATATTAAGAAAGGCTTACAGTAAAATTTTAGAGGAATTTACAAAAAAGCATCTTGGATGTAATTGCGGGAAAATTGTAGTGGAGTCAGACCCTTACCAAGATAAATATTTAATAGAGGCACATAATAGATTGCAGTCAATTGGAATCCCATCAGAAGGGATTACTGGTTCGGACTATAGAAATAAGATTACATCTTTAAGCTTGGTAAATAAACAAAATTTAGATGTCGATATCCAAATGGCAGATATTTTAGCCGTAATGGCGGATATGGTTTATATGATGAAGATGGGTAAAAATAAAAAACCTACAAAAGTGCAGGTTATGATGAGTAGGCTCATAAATAGAAAAATGATAGACAAAGATAATCCTGGGATTTTTGAGATACTCGTTTAAACAAAAAAGCCGATCATGGCTAGCCGCACATATACCGACTCCTTATATTTATATCTTAATTCTAGACGGTTGTTATGTCAAGTGTAGGCAGTCTATGATTCTGCGAAATATTTTTAACCATATAAGTATTCTCTAATTTATAGCCGAGCTCTCGATAATAATTTTTTACACCAACGCCGGAGATAACGGCGATTTTTTTTAATCCGTGTTCCTTTTTAGTTATCATTTCAGCTTCTTTTATAAGCTTTTTCCCTAGTCCTTTATGCTGGGGAGAAATAGCAGAGCTATTTAAAGGATGAAGTTGGCCATAGGTATGTAACTCGCGGATTATGGCAGTATTTTTTGAAGTAATACGTAGGCGAAGCAAACTATAAAGACGGCTTCGGTCTTTATTCTCGTAGCTTAAAAATATTTCTTTTCCGTCAGAGGCATCATAGTTTTCTCTGTATAAGTAAAGTTTTTCTTTTGGATTATAGTCTCCGCTTACTTCTCGGCATCTTATACATTTGCATCGCCATCCTTGTTTCTTAGATAGTTTTTTTAAAACCTGCCGCATGTTAGAGATTTTTGCAGGGCCAGTAATAATGCTTGGAGAGGGAATATCACGAACTAATCTTTGAATACGGCAGTAATAAGGAATGCGCCTTTTTATTTTTAACAATAAACTAATTAATTGTTTTTCAGTATAAGGCTTATATTTTCCTGCTTGCCATAATTTATATAAAGGAGCTTGTTTTAAAATAGCACAAGGATATATTTTTAATAAATCCGGTTGGAAATCAGGATTAGAGAATATTTCTTCAAATACTTTTTCATCATGTTTTACATCCGAGCCGGGCAGATTAGGCATTATATGGTAGCAAATCTTGAAACCAGCGTCTTTCAATAGTTTAGTTGCTTTAATCGTATCTTTTACTAAATGTCCTCGCAGATTAAATTTTAAAACATCATCATAAGTGCTTTGCACTCCCAACTCTACCCTAGTTACTCCGAGTTTTCTTAAGTGTAGAATTTCTTTTTCATTGATATAGTCTGGCCTTGTTTCAATTGTGATGCCGATAATCCTATGTTTTGCTTTTTCATTGATTTTTTGGGCGGTTTCTAAATCCTTTGATTTTTTATTATTGCACGCTTCAAAACAACGCATTATAAATTGTTCGCGATAAGGCTTTGGAAGATAAGACCAAGTTCCGCCAATAATAACAAGCTCTATCTTGTCGGTAGGATGGCTTTGAAGACTTAAAGATTTTAATCTGTTTTCTATCTGTCTTGCCGGGTCAAAGCTGTTTAAAATCGCCCTCATCACAGCCGGTTCGTTGGAGAGGTAAGATTTAGGCATTCCTTTTTCGGTCGGGCAATAAAGGCATTTCCCAGGACAAGGATAAGGTTTTGTTAAAACTGAAACTATAACTACGCCGGAAAGAGAGCGGACAAGTCTTTTCCTTAATAAAAACTCTATTTTCCTATCTGGCTTTGACCTACGCTCTGCACCGTGCTTGCTCTGGTGCGGGGTTTTTTTATGACAAAAAATATGATAAGCTCTTAATAAATCAACATTAGAAACAATTGAAAGCCCGATTTCTTTAGATATTTTTCTTTTGAATGTAGCTAAATCCTCCGAAGTTTTCAGTCGGGCTTTAATTAATTTAGGAATTATTAAATTGGGATCAATTTTATTCATGAGAAGAGATTACGCAGAATATTTAATCAATAAAACTAAGACGGATTATAACTTAATTTCTGAACAGTTTTCAAGAACAAGAAATGAAGTATGGAAAGAGACAGAGTTCTTGTTTGATGATTATTTAGCTAAGGGGGATAGGGTTTTAGATTTAGGATGCGGAAACGGCCGTTATTATGAGTTGTTTAAAAATAAAGAAATAGATTATATCGGGATTGATAATTCTGAAAGATTGATTAGTATTGCTCAAAGAAAATATCCAATGATTAGTTTTCAGGTAGCCGATGCCTTAAAACTTCCTTTTCCGGATAATTGTTTTGATAAAATTTGTAGTATGGCGGTTTTGCACCATATTCCATCAAAAGAATTTCGTTCGGAGTTTTTGAAAGAGGCAAAAAGAGTTTTAAAAAAGGATGGAATCCTAATTTTTACTGTTTGGAAGTTTCATCAACTCAAAGAGATTTATTCTTTAATTAAATATAGCATCTTAAAACTTATTGGGAAATCAAAATTAGATTTTAAAGATATTATGAAGCATTGGGGTAAAGAAACAGATAGATATTATCATTGGTTTTCAAAAAAAGAATTAGTGGCCTTAGTTAAGAAAGCAGGGTTTAAGGTTAAGAAGATAGGTGTTATAAAAAACAAAAGAAGGAACAGGCAGAATATTTATCTCATAACTGAAAAACTCTATAGGCAAACATAGTTTGCGTCGAGCTCGTCAGAAATTTTTATAAATTTCTGAATAGAGTAAGTCCCCATAATTTCTTCCTTCGCCCTCATTTACATTCGGGCTTCGGAAGGACAAGCATCTCGTTTGAATATCCACATATAAAAAAACTTGACACGTTTTTCTCTGAGATTAGAATACAAGTTGAGGGGGTGAGAGATTTATTCTCAAGGACAAAATGGTTCTTAATGCAAAAGGTTAAACTATATAAACTTGATTCACTTGTCCGAATCAGGCTCGAGCTTAAACCGATGGTATTGAGAGTTATACGCCCCCTCATCAAAACACTCGCCTCAGGCGAGTTTTTTGATCTGTTCTGCATCGTGTTTACTCTGGTGCGGAGTGCGTAATAATATGTTAAAATAGAGTATATTAAAAAGGTCGAATAAATAGTAAATCCTAAATTAGAAATCCTAAATCCTAAATCCCGACATCGTCGAGGACTCTCGATGCCGACAAAGTCGAGCATTCTCGACAAGGTCGGAACAAAGTCGGAGCAAATCCCAAATTCTAAATAATAAAATCCAAGCCGTATTTAGAATTTAGTATTTAGAGTTTCTTTTGCAAGGCAAAAGTATTATGCCAAAAGAAAAAGAATCCGCCTCCGCTAAAGCTACGGCGGACAAGGAAGGAAAACTAATCGGTAAGATTACCCATTACTTTTCTAATATCGGAGTAGCGGTGATTGAGCTTTCAGGTGTTTTAAAAGAAGGAGATAATATAAGGATTGTCGGCGGAGAAAATACCGATTTTACTCAAGCCGTTGATTCAATGCAGGTTGAGCACGAAAAAGTAAAAACAGCAAAAAAAGGCAGTTCCACCGGCTTAAAGGTAAGCGAAAAAGTAAGAGAAGGTTATAGTGTTTATAAAGTATAACCCTAATATTAAATATAATTATATTTAATATTAGTTTATAAGTTTATAAATTTATAAACTTTAATCTTAAAATATATTAAAAATTAAGATTTAATTTGTTTTTATTATGGCAATTCAAATTCAAATTATTCTCCAATTGCTTTTAGCAGCTGTATTAGGCGGGTTAGTGGGGGTAGAAAGAGAATACCAAAAGAGGGCAGCTGGACTAAGAACATACTCTTTAGTTTGTTTAAGCGCCGCTCTTTTTACAATAATTTCTTCAGAGGCTTTCACAGCCTTTGCGGGAACGACCGGAATTGTTTTTGACCCTTCTCGTATTATAGCTGGTATAGTTTTAGGAGTGGGATTTATCGGCGCGGGGTTGATTCTTCCTCACGGCTCTAAAATAGACGGGATAACAACTGCTACCGGAATCTGGCTGGTTTCAGCTATCGGTGTGGCAGTTGGGATCAAACTCTACTTGATAGCTGCTTTCACTGCTTTTTTAGCATTAGGAATATTGACTATTTTTAGAGTAGTAGAAGAAAAGTTTTTAAAGATTGATGAAAACAAAAAGAGTTAATAACTCAACAGAGACTAAAGAAAAAATTGAGAATAAAATTATTGATTGGGTTGCTGAGACAGCTAGTGGCAAGCTCACTATTGTTAAACCACCGAATACTCTCGTCGGTACGGATATTATTATAAAGAAAAGAGGAGAATATTATGACGATATCGAAATACATCTTCAGATTAGGGAGTGTGAAAAAGAAATTAAAGAAAAGGTTTTTATCAATAAAATATCAGAAGGAGAGTACGAAGAAAAACTCAACTTCTATTTTCTATTTTCAAGTTTCGATATAGTGGCTCAAGATATTAGTGAGTATCTTTGGTTGATTCCAGCAGATAAGTTTTTTGAGATTGCCGACGAGATAGCAACAAGAAGTTTTCAATTTAAAGTGCCGATAGATGTTAATATAAATAGCAATTATTCAAAATATTTGATAGAGAAAAGAGATCTTGCTAATGTTTTAATAAAAATAATTAATGATGGTGGCAAACTTGTTTTTCCTGAAACTGGATTTTCTGAGATAGTAAAGATAAAACCAGGTGAATTAAAAGAGTTTATAACTGAAGCGCGCAGTAAAACTTTTGCCGGCGGCGGGGTTGAGGTTGAGGCGCCAAGGTTAAAGGGATCAAAGGAAATGGAATATCAGAAAGGAGATTGGTTCTATAGGGACGTCTATTTTAACGGTCAGAAAAACCTTATCGGCCAAGAAGTCATTTACTATAATAGTAGACCAGTTTGGGGTATGGGATATTTTGGAGATCAATTATCCGAAAAATCAGCTGGATTTTTGAAACAAGCATTATTAAAATTAGCCGATAAGTGCCGATTTGGCGAGAAGTGTGAAATAGAAAAGAAGGAATTCCGCTATGAAGATAATGGTTCGGGTGACATCGGAAAGTTTTTTGGAGAAGAAAAAATATTCTCAGGTGGGAAGAATGTATATAAATTAAATTATCAAGGAGGTTTAATTTATAAATGACCCAGTAATATAACCTCCAGTGTTCTTGGCTCAAAATGTCAAACCAAAAATACAGGAATATAATACTGGGTAAATAAATTAACAATTAACCACGAGAATTCAAACCAAGAACTAAATGGGTTTGACTTCTGGAGGTTGATATACTGGGATGAAGTTCGTAGCTGATTTCCATATCCATTCCAAATATTCAAGAGCCACTTCCCCACAGATGGATTTAGAAAGTCTGGATAAGTGGGCGAGGATAAAAGGGATTAAGGTTCTTGGCACAGGGGATTTTACGCATCCAGAGTGGCTTAAATCCCTGAAACAAAAATTAGAGCCAGCAGAAGCTGGCCTTTTTAAGATAAAAGAGACAGATTCGCCGACGCGCTTTATTTTAACTTCGGAAATCAGCTGTATTTACTCAAAAAATAACAGGGTAAGGAAGATACATATTATAGTTTTTGCGCCGTCTTTTGATGTTGTAGAAAAAATTAATACACAGTTAGGCTGGATAGGAAATTTAAAAGCAGACGGCAGACCGATTTTAGGTTTAGATGCCAAAGAATTGGCGAAGATCGTATTGAATACTTCGGAAGATTGCTTAGTTGTTCCGGCGCATTTAATGACTCCATGGTTTTCTGTATTTGGTTCAAAGTCAGGATTTGATTCTCTTGAAGAATGTTTTGACGATTATGTTAAATATATTTATGCGGGCGAAACCGGACTTTCGGCTAGTCCCGAGATGCTTTGGCGAATGCCAGATGGTCGAAGAATTACTTTAATAAGCAATTCAGATGCTCATTCTCCCCAAAAAATTGGAAGGGAGGCAAATGTTTTTGATACAGAAATAAATTATCAGGGAATATCTGAAGCGATTAAATTCCCGACGGCTTCGCCGTCGAGTATCCTCGATACCGACGCAGTCGATATCGAGGCAAAGAACAATAAAAAGTTTCTTTATACAATAGAATTCTTTCCAGAAGAGGGGAAATATCATCATGATGGTCATAGGAATTGCGAAATAAGTTTATTACCAAGAGAATCAAAAAAATATAACAATATTTGCCCGGTTTGTAAAAAACCTTTAACAATAGGTGTCTTAAATAGGGTAGAAGAATTGGCCGATAGACCTGAGGGATTTCTACCCGAAAATAGAATACCATTTCGCAGTTTAATACCTTTACAGGAAATAATTGCTGAAGCTCAAGGTGTAGGTGTAATTTCAAAAAAAGTTAATCAAGAATATAATAAATTAATCGGGAAATGCGGGAACGAATTAAAGATATTATTAGAGGTTTCAAAAGAAGAACTTAATAAAAACACCCTTCCCGAAATTGCCGACGGTATTATAAAAGTAAGAGAAGGAAAGGTCTTTATTGAGCCTGGTTTTGATGGCGTATACGGAAAAATTAAGATATTTTCTGAAAAAAATAAAAAATTATCAAAACAAAAAGCTCTTTTTTAACCCTTCACCTATACAAAAACTTTGTCGGTTTAAATAAAACGAATATTAAAAAATGGAAAATGGATGAAGGGTTGACATAAATAATTCTTGCGGATAAAATGAACGCACCCTAAAAACGTTATAGTAAAACTTTATGACAGAAAAAATATTTTACATAACTAAAGAGAAATTCGGAGAGTTAAAGAAAGAGTACGAAGATTTACTTATTGTTGAGCTTAATAAAACAAAAGGAGATACTCCTAAACCTTTTGAGTCTGAGGATATAAACCCCGAATACGTTAATTTTCAGGAAGATATGGAGTCTTTAAGGTTAAGGATTAATGATCTGGGGAATATTTTGAAAAGTTACGAAATCATAAAAAAATCTTCTTCGGAAAAACAAAACTCAATAGGATTAGGGTCTGCTGTAACATTAGAGATTAATGGCAGAAAAGATGAATTCGTTATTGTCGGAACGTTAGAGGCAAATCCAGCGTTGGGTAAAATTAGCAATGAATCTCCGGTAGGTAGCGCTCTTTTGGGGCACAGGGTTGGAGATAAAATTACTATTTTTACCCCAATTAAAAAAACCTATACAGTAAAAAGAATTAAATATTTTACATCATAATTCAGAGCATTGATTCAAAATGCCCCTTCTGGGGCATTTTTTGTTTGATAACTTTATAGTATATTGAATAAACAAACTTTAAGAAACTAATATTTTAAAAATTATGTTTAAAGGAGTAAACAAAGTAATAAGGATTTATATATATTGGGATATTGTTATAAACTCTGCTTGGGGTTTGTTGGGTCCGGTTTTTGCTATATTTATTCTTCAAACAATTGCTGTTGGTGATGTAGCTAATGGAGTAAAAATAGCTGGATTTGCCTCTCTTTCTTATTGGGCGGTAAAATCAATACTACAAATACCGATTGGCCGTTATCTTGATAAAAATCATGGAGAAAAAGATGATTTTTGGTTTTTTGTGATAGGCGTATTTTTAACCGGATTGGTACCGTTTGGTTTTTTGATTTCTTTTTTGCCAATACATGTTTATTTACTGCAAATACTCCATGCAATTGGTATGTCTATGGTTGTTCCTTCTTCATGGGCAATTTTTATAAGACATATTGATAAAGGTAGAGAAGCTTATGAAAGTAGTTTAGATAGCACTCTTTTAGGGATTGGCGTAGGTATTACTGGCGCATTAGGTGGGATTATGGCCGCTTATATTGGGTTTCAGGCAATATTTATTTTGACAGGGACACTTACTATGATTTCTGTTTTCCTTATATTTTTAATTCGTAAAGATATGAGGCCAAAAGATGGACAATTACATGAGATTCCTCCGTCAAGACCATTCTGACCTACGGATTACGAATCTAAACGAATTACGAATCACGACTTTGAAGAAAATTTTATGAAAAATCAGGAGATAGCAAAAATATTTTATACTGTTGCAACTTATCTTCAAATGGACGGAGTGCCGTTTAAGCCTTATGCCTACGAAAAAGTGGCCATGGCTTTAGAGGCGCTGGATGAAGACGTTGAGGAGATGTATAGAAAAGGAGGATTTGAAGTCCTTAAAAAGATTCCGGGAGTTGGAGAGGGTATTGCAAAGGCTATTGAAGAATGTTTAAAAACCGGAACAATTAGAATTTATGAAGAGTACAAGAAAAAGTTTCCAATGGATTTGGAATCCCTAACTTCTGTTGAAGGATTGGGTCCTAAAAAAGTAAAGATTCTTTATCAAAAACTTAAAATCAAAGCTCTAAAAGATTTGGAAAAAGCAGCCAAGTCTCACAAAATCGCTCCTTTATTCGGTTTCGGAGAAAAAACAGAAAAGAATATTTTAGAAGGTCTTGCTTTTTTAAAACGTGGTAAAGGAAGGTTTCTTTTAGGCGAAATTATGCCCAGAATCCGAGAAATTTTAAAAGAGATAGAAAGCTTAAAAGAGATAAAGAAAATAAGTTTAGCTGGGTCTGCGAGACGGATGAAAGAAACTATTGGCGATGTTGATATATTAACAATTTCTAAGAATCCCGCCAAAGTGGTAGATTTTTTTATTAAACTACCCGGAGTAGAAAAAGTTTGGGCAAAAGGTTCTACTAAAGCTTCTGTAAGAATTCACCCCCACACCAAACAAAGTTGTGGTGTGGGGGTGAAACAAGGTTTCGACGTAGATTTAAGAGTTGTGCCGGAAAAAAGCTATGGGTCTGCTCTGCAATATTTTACTGGCTCAAAAGAGCATAACATAGAAACCAGGATGCTTGCTATAAGCAGAGGTCTAAAGCTGAACGAATATGGCATGTTTCGTGGTTCAAAAATGCTCGCAGGCAAGACCGAAGAGGAAATTTATAAAAAAATTGGCTTGCCTTGGATCCCGCCGGAATTAAGAGAAAATCAAGGAGAATTAGAGGCAGGTCTTAAAAATAAACTGCCAAAATTAATTGAGCAAAAAGATATTAAAGGAGATTTGCATTGTCATTCTAATTGGGATGGCGGGGAAGATTCAATTGAAGAAATGGCAAAATATGCGAGAAATTTAGGATATGAATATCTTGGCATTTCCGACCACACAGAGTTTTTAAGAATTGAGCATGGCTTAAGTGGGAGGCAATTGCTTCAACAACGAAAAGAAATTGAAAAATTGAACGAAAAGCTTCAAGTTCCAAGTTCCAAGTTTCAAGTTTTGCAGGGTTGTGAGACAAACATATTGTCAAATGGTTCGGTTGATATAAAAGACGGGGTTCTGTCGCAGCTCGATTATGTTATTGCTGGTGTTCATTCTCATATGAATATGGCAAAGGAAGAAATGACCGAGAGAATAATCAGAGCCATGAAAAATCCCAACATTGATATTATTTCTCACCCTACCGGCCGTTTAATCCAGCGTCGTGAAGAGTATGCAATTGATTTTGATAAGATATTGAGAGTGGCAAAAGAAACAGGCACTATTTTAGAGATAAATTCTTCACCGGTGAGGTTAGATTTAAAAGATACGAACATAAGGAAAGCAAAAGAAGCCGGAGTTAAAATGATAATAAATACTGATTCTCATCAAAAAGAACAAATGAGCCAGATAGAGTATGGTGTTGCCCAAGCCCGTCGTGGTTGGGCGGAAAAAGAGGATGTTATTAATACACAATCTTTAGACAGGTTATTAAAGTTTTTCAAATAATGCCTATCAAAAAAACAGCTGGAGCGGTAGTATTTTACCGCAATCCAAATGGAAAAATTGAATATCTGCTTTTAAAACATAATGAACGTTATTGGTATTTTCCAAAAGGAGAAATTGAAAAAAAGGAGAAAGAGATTAATGCGGCGGAGAGGGAGACGAGAGAAGAGACAGGATTGGATAATTTAGAAATAATTTCGGGCTTTAAAACTAAAGAAAGCTTCTCCTTTATTGCCTCAAGAAATTTTTACAAAGGGAATATGCGCGGCCAAAAGATTTTTAAAACAGTAGCTTTTTATTTGGTCGAGTCTAAAAATAAAAATGTTAAAATATCCCACGAGCATAAAGGATTTGAGTGGTTAGATTTTGAGAAAGCTATAGAAAGGCTTGGGAAAAATAGGTTTCGCAAAAAAAGCCAGGGAGTTTTAACAAGAGCGAATAAATTTATTCTTGGAATGAAGGAATGAATAAATATTTTTTATTCATATTTTTTCTTGGCTATCTCCACAATCTTTTCAAATATATCAGGTCTTTCTTGAGCTAATTGGGCTAAAATCTTTCTGTTCACTTCAATTTTATTTATTTTTAATGCGTTGATTAATTTACTATAAGATATCCCTAATTTTCTACAAGAGCCGTTTATATTAGTTGTCCAGATTTGCCTAAATACTCTTTTTTTATTCTTTCTATCTCTATAGCTCCATTTCCAAGCATGCTTCATCGCGTCTTTAGCTAGTTTGTATTTTGATTTTCTTCCCCAGCGAAAACCTTTAGTCTCTTTTAAGATATTCTTTCTCCTTTTATTTGCAATTGTTCCTCGTTTTATTCTCACCATAAATTTAAAATAAAGTTCGGCAATTTAACTCAAAGTTATTTCACCTTCCCTATCATTTTCTTAATTGCTTTTGTTTCCCATTTGGAAACCAAAATCCACTTGCGGCCCTTTCTCTTCTGTTCGCCGGTTTTCTTGGAGCGATAATGATTTTGACCGGTTTTTCTCCTTAATATCTTTCCGTTTTTTGTTATTTTGAATCTTTTTAAGATTGCTTGATTGGCTTTCATAAAATTCCTACTAATTACGAATTTTTTCGAATTACGAATATACGGAAACCGTTGTACGAATTTGCGTTTTTCGTTACGAATTTTTTATTCGTAATTCGTTAACATTCGTAATTCGTAGGTTATTGTTTCGAAATAATCATTGTAAAACCTCGCGGTTCTCTTTTTAAATCTCTTTCAATTTTAATTGGTATTAATTTATCCAAGACTTCACAGAATTGGCTTATTTTTTCTTTAGCAAAATTGCCCAATGCTTTTTCTCTGCCCTTTAAGAGCATAGACATTTTGATTTTGTCTCCATTCCTTAAAAATTTTTCTGCCGTCTTTGCTTTGGTTTCTAAATCGTGAGGAGAAATATTAAAACTTACTCTTATTTCTTTTAATTCTCCACCAGTGGTTTTTATTTTTCTTTCTTTCTTTTGCAATTGGTAAAGGTATTTACCAAAATCTCCAATTCTACAGACAGGCGGTTCAACTTTTTCTGTAACTTGGATTAAATCTAATCCCCTTTCTTTAGATATGCGTAATGCCTCCAAAAGAGGCATTATACCAAGTTGTTTACCTGTTTCATCAACTACCCGTACTTCTTTCGCTCTTATATTATTATTTATTGGTATTCTATTGTACAAATCAAATTATATTAAATGTTTTTTTAAGAAAGCGATTCCAGAACCACTTTTTAGATATTTCTCAAATTTATATGCATTATTTTTATTTGAGAAACAACAGTACCAAGCTAAAACATAGGGTTTATATTTTGCAGTATGTGGCGATTGTCCAAAATTATGTGCCCGGAATCGCTTTCTTAAATCTTTCGTAATCCTAGTATAATGTTTATTATAGTTTTTGCTTTTTATAATGTAAACGTAAAACATTTTTTTGTTCCTCCTTCGCTAAAGCTTCGAAGGACCTCTTTCCCAAATGGCTTTGCCCTTTGAAGCCCCACTTTAGTGGGGCGAAAGAGGGTGGAGATGGCGGTATTGAAACCGCGTCTAAAAGTTTTTACAAAATAATTCTACAAACGTAGTCTATTTTAGTTCTTGGATATTAGATAAAGAATAGACAAAAATCTTATATATCCTTAGCCTTGAATTTTTTCGATGATTTTCTAAGGCGGAAAATCACATATCCTAATATGTGACACCCCCTATTTAGAATTTTTTAAAAAATTCTGAACGGGCCCGTCTTAAACTTTTGCAAAATAGGTTTAAGCATAGGGCTATTCTGCCTATTAGGAGTTGGCAGGAAGGATGAGCGTTAAACGTATGCTAACGCTGGTTGTTTAAATAAGTTGACACTTATTTTGTCTCTTAAAGTTTTACGAGGTTTAAGAATACTCGGTTTGCTTATTTTGTGAAAGATCTTTTATCGAAGCTTGCATCCCCTCTATACCCCGCTTAGCGGGGCGCATTAAATTCTCCCGAATTCTCTGGCAATTTCCCGGTCAACTTCTCTTTTTTTAATATTTTCCCGCTTATCAAACTTCTTTTTCCCTTTGGCTATCCCGAATTCGAGTTTTATCTTAGCACCATTACTATATACTTTCAAGGGCACTAAGGTCAAGCCTTTTTGCTTAGCTTTTCCGAGTAAATAACTGATTTCTTTCTTATTTAAAAGAAGCTTTCTTGATTTTTCAACATCATAACCATCGGGCGCATTCTTTGGCTGGTAGGCAGGTATTTTTGCTCCTATCAGATAAGGCTCTCTGCCTTTTAACACGACATAAGAGCCTTCTAAGCTCATTCTGCCTAGTCTTATAGATTTTACCTCTTGCCCGATCAAAATCATCCCAGCCTCCATTTTTTCCAGGATACTATAGTCAAAGCTCGCTTTTTTGTTTTTCGTGAATATCTTCATTAGTTTATAATATCATAAAAATTTGGAAAATTCCTAATATAAGGGTAAAATAAGTTAATGATAAAAGAAGAAATTCAAAAATTAGTTGAAAGAGCAATTAAAGACTTACAAGAAGAGAAAAAATTTCCGGAATTCGAGCTCCCAGAAGTTTTTATTTTTAATAATGTAAAACCAATAATAAAAGGACACGGAGACTATAGTACAAATATAATTTTTGAATTGAGAAAAAAAATTAAAGTAAAAATAGTAAAAGAGGAAACAAAAGAAATAACAGACCTACTAATTGAAAAAATAAAAAATGATAAGGATTTTAATTATATTTTTGAAAAAATTGAAGTAGCTAATGCCGGATTTATGAATTTCTTTTTAAAAGAAGAATATCTGCAAAATCAAATTAAAGAAATTATAAGACAAAAAGATAGATTTGGTAATTTGGAGATAGGAGATGGCGAGAAGGTGAACGTTGAATTTATCTCTGCCAATCCAACAGGCCCATTAACCTTAGGTAATGGCAGGGGTGGTTTTTGCGGAGATGTTCTATCAAATGTTTTAATCAAAGCAGGTTATAGTGTAACAAAAGAATACTATATCAACGACAGGGGCAATCAGATTATAAAATTAGGGCATTCAATTCTGGGGGACAGCGAAGCAGTTTATATAGGAGAATATATTGATGAATTAAGGAAAAAAAATAAAAAAACAGACCCGGAAAAAGTCGGAGAGGCGGCGGTGGAGGTTATATTGAAGAAGATGATAAAGCCGGCAGTGAAAAGAATAGGAATCAATTTCGATATCTGGTTTTCAGAAAAGAGCCTATATAATAGCAAAGAAGTTGATAAAGCAATAGATGACCTTACAAAAAGAGGTTTTACTTATAAAAGCGAGGGAGCAGTATGGTTTAAATCAAAGGATCTCGGCGATGATAAAGACCGGGTTTTAGTTAGGAAAGACGGCATTAGAACTTATTTCGCGTCGGATATCGCTTATTTAAAAAACAAGGTTTCTAGAGGTTTTGAAAAAATAGTATTATTTGTTGGAGCAGACCATTACGGATACATTGCGCGGTTGAGGGCAATGGCGCATACATTGAATTTTAAAAAAGAAAACATAGATGTAATCGTGGAGCAGATGGTTAAGCTCTTTAAAGATGGTGAAGAAGTCAAAATGTCGAAAAGAGCCGGCGATTACGTCACATTAGACGAATTGTTAGATGAGGTCAGTTTAGACGTCGCCAGATTCTTCTTTTTAATAAGAGGAGCGGATACGCATTTGAACTTTGATTTAGATTTGGCAAAAGAGCAGTCGCAGAAAAATCCGGTATATTATATACAATATGCGTATGCTCGGATATCCAGTATTTTAAAAAAGAAAAAACCATCGATATTTATTGGTCCGGATTATAGGTTATTAACTAATTCTGCAGAATTAAATCTTATTAAGCAATTGATTAGGTTTCCGGAAATCATTCAAGAAATTGCAGAAGATTATCAAGTACAGAGATTGCCACAATATGCTACTGATTTAGCCGATGCATTTCATCGATTTTACGAAAAGTGCCGAGTGATAGGAGAAAAGAAAAAGCTAACTCAAGCGCGTTTGTCTTTAATTTTAGCGACTAGAATTGTTTTAAAAAACACTTTAAGTTTGATGGGCGTTTCTTCTCCAGAGAAGATGTAGAGTTGAAGAAAGAATAGAATATGGTAAAATTAAAAAATAGTTATAAAAATATAGAGATAATTTATTATCTATATAATTAATCGCTCGGTCGGAATGATAATATTTAATATAATTATTGCACTCGGTCAAAATGAAAACAAGCTTTCATTCCTCCCTCGCTTATAATTATAAATTCTCATTCTTTGCTCACTCATAATTATGAAAAAAATACCAACTTTATTAGGAATAGTTATTATTATCGCTTGGTCGATAATTGCAGTTGGCGGAGCCATTGCTTATCAGTATTTTTGGGTAGAGAAGTTTCTAAAAATTGAGGGAAATTTTATAGCAAATAAGGTTCCAACTTTTGGAGACTATTTATCTCCGGAAAAATTTACAGGAGAAATAGCGCCGATTGATTATTTTAGCAATGAAAATGCAAGAGAGTTTAGGGGACAGATAAAAAAAGCAATTGAAAAAGGAGTTAATTTTGCCGGAAGCTATTTTTTAGCGCTTTGGAACTGTGGGAAAAATTGTGAAAAAGGATTAGTGATGGATGCAACTAATGGTAAGGTTTATAATTTGCCAGAAATTGTTCCTTGCGGTATTGATTTTCGAGCCGATAGTAATTTATTGATTATAAATTCGGATAAAGATTGTGTTAAAAACCTCAAATCAACTTCAGTTAAAAAAAGATATTTTGTTTGGGAAAAAAATTAGTATTGTAAAAAACCAAAAAAGTAGTAGTTTAAAATTAGGCTAAATAGTTGTTCTATTTAACTAATTAACTAAAAGTTTTTTGAAATAAAAATAATAGAGAAATGAGTTTATAGATAGGAGAGTTGAAATGAAAAATAAAATTCTTATTTTGCTATTTTTGTTGCTTATCTGGGGAATACCAATTCTTGCGATAATTGGGCTTATTATTGGATGTAAGCAAGTAGGTGGGATAAGTCCTTCGCGAATGATTGTAGCTATTTTTGCTCTTTTTTGTGATTTTTATATCGTATGCAACATAAGTTATGTCGGTTTCCAAGATCTTTTTAAGCCGCTTGAGCAGAAGAAAAAAATAGCAATCGCTTAGGATAATATTAAAAAAGAGTTTTCAATAGAAAGCGGAGAGAGATAACTCCCCGCTTTTTTATTTGAAAAAATAGTTTTTCTAAGATAGAATTAAGAATATTTAAAAAATGCTTAATTTTCCGGAAATAGAAAATAAAATACTAAAATTTTGGGAAGATAACGATATTTTTAAGAAGCTTCGCGCTAAAAACCAAGGGAAAGACCGTTGGTCGTTTTTAGATGGCCCGATTACTGCCAATAATCCTATGGGTGTGCATCATGCTTGGGGTAGAACATATAAAGATGTGTTCCAAAGATATAATGCGATGCAGGGTTTTGACCAACGTTATCAGAATGGTTTTGATTGCCAAGGTTTATGGGTTGAGGTTGAAGTTGAAAAAGAGTTAGGGTTCAAAACTAAAAAAGATATTGAAAAATATGGGATTGATAAGTTCGTTGAGAAATGCAAAGAAAGGGTGAAGAAATATTCTGCTATGCAAACTCAACAATCAATTAGATTAGGCCAATGGATGGATTGGGATAATTCTTACTATACAATGTCCGATGAGAATAATTATACGATTTGGGGTTTTTTGAAAAAATGCCATGAAAAAGGATATCTGTATAAAGGAAGAGATTCTGTGCCTTGGTGCCCTCGTTGCGGGACTGCTCTCTCTCAACACGAAATTTTAACTGAAGAGTATAAGGAAATCACTCACGAGGCAATATATTTAAAATTGCCGATTTTAGATGGAAAATTTAAAGGAGCAAACTTTCTAGTTTGGACTACTACTCCTTGGACTGTTCCGGCAAATGTTGCTTTAGCTATAAATCCTGATTTTGAATACGGAGTTTTTGAGGTTAATGGGGGAGAGTTGATTTTATTAAAATCTTTAGCAGAAAAAATATTAGGCAAGAATTTTATTGCAAAAGAAACATATAAAGGGAAAGACTTAGGAGGGTTAAAATACGAAGGCCCATTTGATAATCTGCCAAGAGTAAAAAATGCAAAGGAAGAAAATCCGAAAACATTTCACACTGTTGTCTTAGATAAAGATTTAGTAACAGCAGAAGAAGGAACTGGTATTGTCCATATTGCTCCGGGCGCCGGAGAAGAAGACTTTAAGATAGGCCAAAAAGAAAAATTGCCAGTGATTGATGTAATTGACGAGAGTGCTGTTTATTTAAGCGGTATGGATAATTTTTCAGGTCAGAATGCAAAAACAAACCCGGAAATAATTTTTGACTGTCTGAAGACCTATAAAAACGGCGAGTTTTTATTTAAAACCGAAAAATATACCCATCGCTACCCGACTTGTTGGAGATGCAAAACAGAATTAGTCTGGAGAGTGGTAGACGAATGGTATATTTCAATGGAGAAATTGAGGAAGCCTTTGATGGAAGTTGCAAAGAAAATAAAATGGATTCCTGGGTTTGGCTTAGATAGGGAACTGGATTGGCTAAAGAACATGCACGATTGGCTTATTTCTAAAAAAAGATATTGGGGCTTAGCTTTGCCTATTTATGAATGTAAATGCGGTAATTTTGATGTGATTGGCTCAAAGGAAGAGCTTAAAAAGAGAGCGGTTAGCGGCTGGGATGAGTTTTCCGCTAAATGCGGATCCGCCTCAGGCGGAGAAGGGAATTCTCCTCATCGTCCCTGGGTTGATAGCGTCAAAATTAAATGTTCAAAATGCAAAGAAATCATTTCTCGCATTCCTGATGTGGGAAATCCCTGGCTGGACGCAGGAATAGTTCCTTTTTCAACAATGAATTATAATAATAACCGTAAATATTGGAAAAAGTGGTTTCCGGCCGAATTGGTTTGCGAATCATTTCCTGGCCAATTCAAAAACTGGTTTTATTCAATTATTGTAATGAGCACGGTTTTAGAGGGCGTATCTCCTGTAAAAACAATTTTTGGTTTTGCTTCAGTCCACGACGAAAAAGACGAAGAAATGCATAAGTCAAAAGGAAATGCTATTTGGTTCAATGATGCTGTAGAAAAAGTTGGTGCAGACCCGATGCGCTGGATGTATACGAAGCAGAATCCGGCAGATAATTTAAGATTCGGCTATCCTGCCTTAGAAGAAGTGAAGAGAAAACTGCTAACTCTTTACAATGTCTTCACTTTTCTAACTACTTATGTAAAAAAAGAAGAGTTTCCGAGAAAAGATAAATTAAAGCCGGAAAATATATTAGACAAATGGATTGTTTCAAAACTGAATAATTTAATTGATAAAGTTGATAAAAATTTCGCAGAATATAACCCCGCAACTGCAGTTATTGCAATTGAAGATTTTTTTATAAATGATTTATCAATATGGTATTTAAGGCGGTCAAGAAAAAGATTCCACCCTTCGGCAAGCTCAGGGCAAGCGGATAGAGATAATGTTATTAAAACACTTTATTTTTCGCTTCTAACTTTAATGAAACTTATCGCTCCGATAATGCCGTTTTTTGCAGAGGAGATTTACCGAAACTTAAAAACAGAAAGAATGCCGGAATCAGTGCATTTGAATGATTGGCCGAAAGTGAATAAAAAACAGATAGATAAAAAATTAGAAGAAAAGATGGAAAAAGTAAGAGCAATTGTCAATTTAGCGCTTGCTGAAAGAACGATGCTTGGGATTAAAGTCCGTCAGCCATTGAAAGAATTAAGAATTAAGAATAAGGAATTAAAAAACGAAGAGGACTTTTTGGGTTTAATAAAAGATGAAGTGAATGTAAGGGAGATTGTTTTTAGTGATAAAATTGGAAAGGAGGTAGAATTGAACACTGAATTAACAGACGAATTAAGGCAAGAGGGCGCATTGAGAGAGATAATCAGGCAGATCCAGGAAATGAGAAAAAAGCAGGGATTGAAACCAGAAGATAAAATCTCTATTTATATTTCAGGTGACAAATCTTTGGTTGAGATTATAAATAAAAATAAAGAGTTTATTTTAACTGAGACTAAATCTAAAAATATAAGTTATGGCGTTGAAAGGGGTGACAATTCTTACTTGGAAAAAGAAATTATAATCAGTGGGCAAAAACTATTATTAATAATAAAAAAGATTCACCCCTGTTAAATAAAATCCTTTGGATTTTAATTTCCAATTTTTTGAGAAAAGTTGAAAATTATTTAACTGGATAAATAACATGTCATTATTAGATAGAACAAATTTTTCACCACCAGGTCGGCCTTCTGGCCCGCCTAGGTCATCAATTCAACTATCTAAATCATATCAATCTTCTTTTAGAAAGATTAACGCCAAAATTTCTAAAAATATTTCTAATCAAAACGATAAACCATTATTGAATACATATCCTTCCCCTAAGACAAAACCATTATTTAACCCTAATTTGCAAAAAAATAACAACCAGAGCGGTGGAGGTTTATTTAAAGGAAAGAGTGGAATTTGTAGAGGGGATTTAAGAGAAGCCTTAAGAAAAGACCCAAAAGTTTTTAAAGCGCAAAGGGAGACAGGATTAAATCTAAGTCGAGGAGAGAGGGTAAAATTAGAGAAAAAAGTATTCTCGCCAATTCTAGGAAGAAATATTTCTAAAACAGATTTAAAGCAGAGCATCAGCAAACTTTGTCGAGAGTTGGTTGCGTCAAAAAATCCTGGGCAAAAAAAGCAGTTAAGAAAAGAAATAAAATTCTTTAAAAGAATAGGAGGGATAAAATGATAACTCATTACAGAACCAGCGGGTTTGTTATTAAGAAAAATGACACTGGAGAACACGGCAGAATATTCACTGTCTTTGCCCAAGATTTTGGGAAAATTAAAGTTCTAGGCAGGGCAATTAGAAAAATTGCCTCAAAGCTAAAAAGCGGTATTAATGTTGTTTCTTTGTCGGAGATTGAGTTTATCCAAGGCAAGGCGTATAAAACCCTTACAGATGCCATGGTTTTAGAAAAGTTTGAAGGAATAAAAAGCAATTTAGAAAAATTAAGGACGGCCTATAAGATAAACGAACCAGTGGATAGTTTGATAAAAGGAGAGGAGAAAGACGAAAAAATATTTAGTTTGCTTAAAAAAACATATTCAAGGCTGAATGATTTAGAGTTTGATTCCAAACAGTTGCGTTTATTATATTTCTATTTTATTTGGAATCTTTTTTACCTTTTAGGATATAAGCCGCAGCTTTATAAATGCGCAAATTGTCAGAAAAAATTAGTGCTGGGATTTTTCTATTTTTCTTCAAAAGAAGGCGGAGTAATTTGCCGAGCTTGCTTTAAAGACGATAAAGAGTCCAGACGAACTTGTCCTGAGAATTGTCGAAGGATAAATTCCGACGTTATAAAAACCCTAAGATTAATTTTAAAAAGAGAATGGAATACTTTATTTAAACTAAAAATTCCTCCATTCTCCCAAAAACTATTAAAAGATATAACAAACGATTATTATTTTCATCTTCTAAATGAAAATAATAATTAAATATTAGTATGGTAAAAAAATATAGAAATAATTTATTATCTATAATTATGAAAAAGAAACTTATTATTTTTTTAATAATAGTAATTATATTGGCGATAGCCGGATATTGGTACTATCAGCAAAGAATTTTTTCAAAAAGCATTTTAAAGCTGGAAATTTTGGGTATTGAAGAGGCTCAAATCGGTGAAGAAATTAAATATACTGTTAGATATAAGAATAATAGTGATTTTACATTAGAAGAACCGAAGCTTACTTTTGAATATCCCGAATATACTATTAACGATGAGGGGAAAACAATAGTTTCGAAGGTTTTAAAAGATATTTATCCCGGAGACGAACAATTTGTTCAATTTAAGGGCAGGCTTTTAGGAAAGGAAAATGGTTTAAAGGTGGCTAATGCTAGGTTATCTTACAGGCCAAAAAATATGAAACCGCGTTATGAGTCAAATACAACTTTTACTACAAAAATTACAGCGGCTCCTTTAACCTTAGATTTTGACTTGCCGTCAAAATTGGAGAGAGGCAAAGAAATTCAGTTCTCAATTAACTATTTTTCTAATGTTGATTGCACTCTTTCAGGCTTAAGAATAGATGTTGAATATCCTGGAAAGTTTGAATTTATCAGCGCGGAACCACAATCATTAGATAAAAATGAATGGGATATCGGGGAATTAAGTAAGGCGCAAGGCGGAAGGATAAAAATAACAGGCAGTTTAACGGAAGAAGCAGGCAAGCAATTAGAATTTAAAGTGAGGTTTGGGATTTGGAAAGAGGGAGAGTATGTTTTATTAAAAGAAACAACTAAAAATGTTGAAGTTGTAGAGCCCCAACTTTATATCTCCCAGCAGGTTAACGGGTCCTCTAGTTATATAGCCAGTCCCGGGGAAGAGCTTCACTATGAAATCTATTTTAGGAATATAGGAAATACCCCGTTTGAGAATTTGTTTTTAACAAATAGCTTTAATAGCTCGGTTTTTGATTTATCAACATTAAGGGTTGATAAAGGAGATACTCGGATTGATGATAATATGGCTGTTTGGGATTGGAAGCAAGTTCCAGAATTAAAATATTTAGACGCTCAAAAAGAGGGTAAAGTTGAATTTGGTATAACTTTGAAATCTTCTTGGCCACCTTCAGAAACAGATGTTAATGCTACGGTTATAGGGAATAGGATTAACATCTCTCAAATAAATCAAGATTTTCAAATAAAAGTTAATTCTAAATTAGTAATTTTACAAAAAGGTTTTTATCAAGATAGCACTTTTAACAATTCCGGTCCCTTTCCGCCAGTAGCTGGCCAAGCAACCACATATACAATCACTTGGCAAATCCAAAACTTATATAACAATGTTAAAAACGTTAAAGTTCGGGCAATTTTACCGCAGGGAGTTAATCTTACTGGCAGGATTTCTCCTGAAAGCGAAATATCAAAATTATCTTTTGACAGCACGAGCCGAGAAATTGTTTGGACTGGTCCTGTTGATATGGTAGCAGGTATTGGTGCTTCTGATACAAATCAGAATATTTCTTTTCAGGTTTCTTTATTCCCAGACTCCAGCCAAAGGGGGCAAGTTTTGCCTATTATCAATAAGGCTAAAATCACCGCTGAAGATCAATGGACAGGTGTAAATACTGAAGCAGAATCTTTAATCGTAGACACTACTTTACCCGATGACGCTAGTGTTACTAACCATTCTGGAATTGTTCAGTAAATTAAGCTAAACCACGTTAGAAATTTGTAAATGGATTATTTTTCAAATAATGGAATATAAACTTATTGTTTTTAGATTTCTAACGGGGTAAAATAGAAAAATTATGGATAAAAATACAAAAAAAGAAATTTCTAATAGGATGGATAAAATTGTATCTTTATGCAAGAGAAGGGGTTTTATTTTCCAGTCGTCAGAAATTTACGGCGGGTTTGGTTCTTGCTATGATTTTGGACCCTTGGGAGTGGAGATGAAAAATAATATTAAAAAAGTTTGGTGGGAGGAGATGACAAAATTTCACGATAATATCGTAGGTTTGGATGCAGCAATTTTAATGAGTCCTAAAGTCTGGCAGGCCTCAGGTCATTTAACAGCAGGATTTGCAGACGAATTGGTTGAATGTAAGTCCTGTCATATCAGATTTAGAAAAGATGAATTGGAAAAAATTGAAGATAATACAGAAAAAAGCATTGCTAAAAAAATGGCAAGGGAAATGCGGTGCCCTAATTGTAATGGAGAACTGACAAAACCGAGAAAATTTAATTTAATGATGAAAACATTTGTCGGACCGGTTGAAGATGAAGCGGCAGCAACTTATTTAAGAGCGGAAACTTGTCAGGGTATATATATGAATTTTAAAAATGTGTTGCAGTCAATGCGCCTAAAAATTCCATTTGGGATAGCTCAAATCGGAAAGGCATTTCGTAATGAGATTACCCCAAAAGACTTTATTTATAGAATGAGAGAATTTGAGCAAATGGAAATGCAATGGTTCTGCAATCCGCAAGACGCAGACAAGTTTTTTGATTATTGGTTAGAGCAAAGATTAAGTTGGTATTACAGATTAGGTATTGATAAAAAGAATTTAAAAACATACGAAGTACCAAAAAAAGAACTTGCTCATTATGCCAAAAAAGCAGTTGATATTCTGTATAAGTTTCCGTTCGGCTGGAAAGAAATTGAAGGCATTCACAACAGAGGGGATTGGGATTTATCCAACCATTCAAAAAACAGCGGAGAGGATTTAGGCTATCTTGAAGAAGCTGGCAAGGACAAATATTTCCCATATATTATTGAAACATCGGTTGGAGCAGATAGGTCTCTTTTTGCTTTTCTATGCGAAGCCTATCAAGAAGTTGAAGGCGGCAGAACCAAGACAACAGAATCAACCAAAGAGACAGAAGTGATTTTAAGGCTCCATAAAGCCCTAGCTCCGATAAAGGTTGCGATACTGCCTTTGGTGAAGAATAACGAGGAGATAACAAAGAAGGCAAAAGAGGTTTATCAATTATTAAAGAAAGATTTTGTTTGCCAATACGACGAAGCAGGTTCTATCGGTAGAAGATATCGCCGTCAGGACGAAATTGGAACCTATCTGTGTTTAACGATTGATTTTGATACTATAAAAGACGATACTATTACTGTTCGTAATCGTGACACAATGAAGCAGGAGAGAATAAAAATAAAAGATATCGCCTCTCTATTAAAAGAAAAATTATAAAATTATGGAGTAAAAGAATGTTTCAGCTTGTATATGAAAAAAGGAATTAAAATCTTTTTACCCGATTATAAATTTAAAAAAATAACAGACATAAGCCCTAATATATTTTTAGGGAGCGATTTAATTATTCTTGATATTGATAACACATTGGTCTTTTCAGAGACATGTGAGAGTAAGAAAGATATTATTGAATGGTTGGATAATATTAAAAAAGATTATCATTGTATCTTGGCCTCAAACAGCAGAACAAAATGGCAGAGAAGAGAAAAGATAGAAAATTTATTCGGTTGTGAGATTTTCTTGAGCAAAAGAAAAAAGCCTTCTCAAAAATTATTTGCAGAGATTAAAAAAAAGTATGACCTTCAGAACAAGAAAATTACTATGGTCGGAGACAGGATATTCACAGATATTTTATTTGGAAATTTAGGCGGAGCCAAAACTATATTAATAGAACCGATTTCGCGTAAAGAGCAAATATTGATTAGAATAATAAGAGTATTAGAAAAATTATCACTTTTCCTCGCAGGAAAATTTTTAAAAATATGAGTATAAAAAAATCAACACTTAAAAACGGGTTAAGAATAATTACTATTCCGGTAAAAAATACAAACACCGTTACATTTTTAGTTTTAGTTAATACCGGCTCAAAGTATGAAACAAAAGAAATAAACGGCATCTCTCATTTCTTAGAGCATATGTTTTTTAAAGGTACAAAAAAGAGACCAACTACTTTAGATATTGCTGAAACTTTAGATAAGGTTGGCGGAGAATATAATGCTTTTACTTCTAAGGAAGTCACTGGCTACTGGGCGAAGGTAGCTTCAAAAAACCAAGATATTGCCTTGGATTGGATTTCAGATATTTCTTTGAATTCTAAAATAGAGCAGGTGGAAATGGATAGGGAAAAAGGAGTGATTATTGAAGAGATTAATATGTATCTAGATACTCCTACTTCATATATAGGAGATTTATGGGAAAAATTACTCTATAAGGACCAGCCAGCTGGCTGGAGAGTCATCGGAGAAAAAGAAAACATTATTAGTATGACTAGGGAAAAGATCGTTGATTATTTAAGAACGCATTATTCTTCTGCAAATACCATAATTTGCGTCGCCGGTGATATTAATTCTAAGAAAGTAGAAGAAAAGATTAAAAAATACTTTAAAGATATTAATGAAACCTACCCCAAAGAAAAAATAGATGTAAAAGAAGAGCAAAATAAACCAGAAAGTTTAATTCATTTTAAGGAAACTGACCAAACGCACTTATGTTTAGGCGTAAGAGCTTATAATTTATTTGACTCAAGAAGATATGCTTTAGGGTTATTAGCCACTATATTGGGAGGGAATATGAGTTCTCGTCTTTTTATTTCAGTTAGGGAAAGGAAGGGCTTGGCTTATTATATTCATACCTCCGTAGAAGAGAATACTAATACTGGATGGCTGATGACTCAAGCTGGAGTAGACCATAAAAATGTAGAAGAAGTTATCAGAATGATTTTAGAAGAATACAAATCTTTGAAAAACATAAAAATTACTTTAGAAGAGCTTAAAAAAGCAAAAGACTATACTAAGGGAAGTATGCCTCTACACCTTGAGCCATCTGACGCGCTGGCATTTTTTTATGCCGAACAAGAGTTGTTTAGAAAACAAATTTTAAAACCAGAACAAATTTTTAAAAAGATTGACCGAGTTACTGTAAATGATATAAAGAAAGTAGCAGAAGATATATTCATACCAGAAAAACTGAATTTAGCTATAATCGGTCCGTTCAAAAAAGAAACAAAATTTCAACAGTTGCTAAAAATTTGAAATACTAAATCCCAAATCCTAAATCCCGATATAATCGAGGACTCTCGATGCCGACAAAGTCGAGCATTCTCGACAAGGTCGGAACAAAGTCGGAGCAATATCAAAACTATAAATCCAAAACACAAAACCGGTTTAGAATTTTGAATTTTGGTGATTTGAATTTATTTAGAGTTTAGAAATTAGAATTTAGAGTTTTATGAATCAAAATTCTCATACATTAGATATTTCATGGGAAACAATCTTGAAAATTGCTCTTTCGGGAGTTGCTTTTTATGTATTATTTCTTATTAAAGATATTATTATTTGGTTTTTATTCGCACTCATAATTTCAGTATTATTTGAACCGGCAATTAATTTTTTAAGAGCCTTGCGGATTAATAAAATTTTAGCAGTAGTTTTTATCTATCTATCCTTTTTCGGAATTTTAGGTTTAGCTATTTATTTAACAGCTCCGATTTTCATTATTGAAATTAAACAGTTCTCTCAAATGGTTCCCGATTATTTTGAGAAAATCAGTCCTATTTTTAAAGAATTAAAGATAGGGGCTTTGCAAGACTTAGAAAGTTTTACCAAAACTATTACAGGTGGGTTAGAGCAGGTTTCAGTTAGTATTTTTAATGCTCTGTCTACTTTTTTTGGGGGAGTGGTTTCAGCCTTGTTTATAATTTCCATTGCCTTTTTCCTTTCTATAGAAGAAAAAGGACTGGAAACTGTTCTGAGATTACTTTCGCCTAAAAAATATGAGGATTTCGTTTTGTCACTTTTTGCGAAATGTCAGAAGAAAGTAAGCGGTTGGTTTGGGGCTAGAATTCTTGCTTGTGTTTTTATCGCAGTTGCTTCTTTTATTGTATTTTCTTTATTCCAAATAAAATACACCTTTACTTTAGCTTTCTTGGCCGGAGTTTTAGCTTTTATCCCGTTTTTAGGAGCGTTGGTAACAGGTATTTTATTAGTTCTTTTTGTCGGTGTGGCAGATTCTTGGCTAAAAGCTCTTATTGTCCTTATCGGTTTTATTATTATCAACCAAATTGAAAACAGCATAATATCCCCAACGTTAATGAAAAAATTTATTGGTTTGCCTCCGGTTTTAGTTTTATTAGCCATAGTAATTGGAGGGAAAATGTTTGGATTTTTAGGCGCAATTTTTGCAATTCCAATTTTTGGGATATTATTTGAATTTACAAAAGAATTTTTGGAAAAGAAAAAAGAAGAGGGGGCACAGTTAGTTTAGAGGTTATAATATAAAAGCAAAGCCTAAAATAACAAAAGCGATTTGAGTAAGAACTCTCCATCCATTGGAGATTTTTCTTTGCCCTTCTGTAGTCCTGAGTTTAGCGAAGGACGAAGGAGGGTTGTTGTTTAAAAGATGAACTTTTTGATGTATATAAAAATTTTTCTGCAGAATTACATTCTTCGGGAAAATTAATAGTAAAATAATTAATATATCCGGCAATATAGCAAAAAATGCAGTAGCAAGTATTAATAGAGGGTTTATGTTTGTTAATTGTTGTATTGAAAAGATAAGTATTAATCCTATTATTAAATCTAGTGTTAGTTTAAATATATCTGGTTTGATTTTCCGCCATCGCCTTTGTCTTATATTATCAATCGAATATTCAATATGAGGGAAGAAGTCTAAAAAATAATGGCTTAAAAAAGCCAAAACGATTGCAAGTGGCCAATACGGTATTTTTACTGCGATAACGGCACCGATGACTAAATGCGGAATTAAAATCATGTTCTAATGGAAATTTAACGATATTGTGATAATATGATGATAGTTATAAGTATACATTATGTTAAACAAAAACAAAAAATTCTATATAACAACGAGCATTGCTTATACTAATGCACCACCACATATTGGGTTTGCTTTAGAGGCGGTTCAGGCGGATGTTTTAGCTCGCTATAATCGTCTTTTAGGTAAAGACGTGTTTTTTTTAACAGGAACAGATGAGCATGGCATTAAAACTTTAAGAGCAGCAAGGGATGCAGGGGAAGAGCCAAAAGAATTTGCCGATGAAATATCAGAAAAATTTAGAGAATTAAATAAAGCTTTGAATATTTCTAATGATGACTTTATTAGAACCACTGATGAAAAAATACATAAACCAGCAGTAGAAAAAGTTTGGAGGAAGCTAGAGGAAAACGACGATATTTATAAAAAGAAATATAGGGGGTTTTACTGTGCTGGTTGCGAAGCCTTTGTCACAGAAAAAGATTTGGTTGATGGTAAATGTCCGATTCATAATAAAAAGCCAGAATTAATAGAAGAAGAAAACTATTTTTTCCGACTTTCAAAATATGCAGATAGAATAAAGAAAGCGATTGAATCAGGCGAATTAAAAATTGTCCCGGAAACAAGAAAAAATGAAACGCTCTCTTTTATAAATCAAGGGTTGGAAGATGTAAGTTTTTCGAGGACAAAAGACAAATATTGGGGGTTTGAAGTGCCTGGGGATCCTTCGCAGTACCTGTATGTCTGGTGTGACGCACTGCCGAATTATATATCTGCCATAGGTTATTACAAAGAAGATAAAAAATTCAAAAAATATTGGCCCGTAGATGTTCATTGCTTGGGCAAAGATATAATGAGATTCCATACTATTTTTTGGCCGGCGATGCTCTTGTCTTTAGGTTTAGATTTGCCAAAAACAATATTCGTCCACGGATTTATAACCTCCAACGGACAAAAAATGTCAAAATCTTTAGGGAATGTAGTTGATCCTTTTGAGCTTATTGAAAAACACGGCGCTGACGCTTTAAGATATTATCTTTTGCGAGAAATTTCCTCAACCGAAGATGGCGACTTTACTTATGAAAAATTTGAGAGAAGGTATAATGCTGATTTAGCAGGAGGTATAGGTAATCTTATTGCGAGAGTAAAAGTAATGGCAGAAGTGGTTGATTTTACGAAAATTTTCCCAGATAAAAAAATAATTGATTATTTAACAGAGATTAAGATTAAATATAGAAACAGTATAGAAGATTTTAAATTTAATGAGGCATTAGTTTGTGTTTGGGATATAGTTCATTATTGCGATTCATATATAAATGAAACAGAACCGTGGGAGAAAAACAAAGGTTATGAGCAAGTCTTAAGAAATTTACTTGAGGCATTATTTTGTATAGGTTCGGAGTTATTGCCTCCGTTTTTACCTGAAACTTCTGAAAAAATAGAGAAAGAGATAGAAACAAATAAAAAAACAGGAAAATTCAAAAACGAAAGAGGGGGATTATTATTCCCGCGAATTTAATTTTTAAAGTTAACTCAATAATCAAAACGCGATGCAAACCGCGTTTTTTACACAAAAATTTGACAAAGGTTTTTAAACCTGTTAAATTATCAAATTAAGCATTAAACTAAGTTTTTTAACAAATGAATACCGGAATTTTAGAAAGGAACATTATGAAAACGAGAAAGATGATTCTGATTGTTGTGATTCTGGCTATAATTGCAATGGTGACAATACCCGTGATACGGGGAAAGGTAAACAAAGCCAGATGGTTAAAAAGAGAAGCAAAGATGATGAGAATTGCAAACGCTATACGTGAGTATCATCGCATTATAGCGAATCCTAATTTTGTGGTACCAGGTGGTTTATGGGTTGATGAATCATGCTGTCTGGGTTTTCAGCATGGCGTTCCAGATGGAAACTTTTTTACGCAAGATGATATATTTTCAATTAAAATGACTTCTGTAAATCCATTAGAATTCATGATTACATGGAAGAACCCTAACTTGATACCAACAACATGTGAATTAATACAACAAGATGGTCATCTTAGGTTTAATTATGTTCCCGACCCTAAGTATAAGTAAGGGAAGATTTGAGGAAAAAAGGGCTGCATTTATGTAGCCCTTTTTAAAACCACCTTTTTAAAACCTTTTTAAAACCATTTGACAAAGATTTTTAAACCTGTTAGATTATTAAATTAAGTATTAAATCAAGTTTTTTAACAATTTTATATGGATAGAAATCCAGAAAGGAGGATAAATTAAGAAAGAATTTTATTTAATTGTATTCTTGAAAATGAAAAAGTGGATTAAAAAAAGATATGGTTTTTTAAGAAAGGGAAAGAATTTGTGCTTATAAAAACAGGCAGGGGCGAAGTGATGTTTGAAATATTTGAAACCGCTGTGAAGAAAGTTTGGACCTGTTAACTTTTTAAATAGTTCTTTGATAATACATCTTGTTAAATCTGCGCGGCACAGAGCCTGCGTGCGCGCGGTCGCCCGGCCCTAGGAGAATTCCGAAGGCCAGCCTCTCGTTGAAGCGGGGCGGAAAGCGGGCAGTGAAAGGAGAAGCCGAATGGCTGATTCAAAACCACAAGACAGATTGTTTATTGTTCATGGCGACACCAGAGACAGATGTTGCGGGCCTACCGCGACCAGGCTGGCTTTGTGCTGGGCGAAAGAGCTGGATAGCATAACTTTCCCTGTTGCCGGCGGGCCTGACATGAGAGGACGCGTCATAAGCTTGGTCAACATGTCCGAGTGGCATCGTTACTGGACACCGGCTTGGGCAGAAAAAGGTCAGCGTTGGTCTGCAGTCACGATAGAACTTGACGATGATTCCCAGAAAAGATTTTCTGGCACGAAAAAAGTGACTATCCGCTACTGCTCCGGGCCTACAGCCAAAGAGAGATGGGGGATATTTGCTGTAGGGATTATTAAGAAAGCTTCCGAAAATCTAAAAAGGGATGTTCTGCCTATATTTGGCGAGCGATTTCTGTCGGGAAGCAATTTCATATTATCCTCATGTTTCGTCGAGATGTTTTCCATGCTTTTCAGGGAGAGCGATAAAAGCATGACAAAAAGGGGAAAGAAACCATCTGATGATAACCCCATTAAGATTACGTTGGACTTCAGGACATGGACACTCGGTAGCAGAAGTAAATCCGTTGACAATGGGAAATGGCGCTATGAACGAATAGTTTGTTCAACAGACCCTTCGGAGATACTGGAACAGGCATATAAGGTCTTCTGCAATCTTCTGGACGAAGAAAAAAAGGTGTATTAACCAGATGTAATTAGAAATATTTTGAAACAGTTAAGCGCGATGGCAAACCACCGCGCTTTTTTAATTTCTGAAAATTATTCTATAATAGCTATATGTTAATAGATACCCACAGCCATCTTAATTTCAATGCCTTTAAAAGAGATTTAGATGAAGTTATTAAAAGAACGTTAGATGAAAATATCTGGATGATAAATGTCGGGTCAAAATATGAGACGAGCAAAAGGGCGGTGGAAATTGCAGAAGAATACAAAGAAGGAGTATATGCGGCAATTGGCTTGCATCCGATTTACGCTTCTAATTTAGTTAAAATAAAAACAGATCCCGAAGAAGGGGATTTTTTGGCTAAAAGCGAGGAGTTTGATAAAGAAAAATATAAAGAGCTTGCTTTAAGTAAAAAGGTGGTGGCAATAGGAGAGATAGGCCTGGATTATTATTACAGACCAAAAACAAAAAAGAAATTGGAATTATTTAAAGAAAAACAAAAAGAAGTTTTTTTGAAACAATTAGAGTTGGCTAAAGAGTTAAATTTACCGGTAATTTTACATTGCCGAATGGCGCACGAGGACCTTTTAGAGGTCTTAAATTTTCAATTTTCAATTTTCAATTTTCAATTAAAAGGAGTTGTCCATTGTTTCACCGGAAGTTGGGAACAAGCGAAAAGATATTTGGATATGGGATTTTACCTCGGCATAAACGGAATAATTTACAAGTTGGATTTAAAAGAAGTTATAGAAAAAACTCCTTTAAATAGAATTTTGATTGAGACTGATTGTCCTTATTTAACACCAATAGGAGTAGAGATGGAAAGAAACGAACCCATTTTTGTTAAATATATTGCCGAAGAAATCGCAAAGATTAAAAATATCAACTTTGAAGAAGTAGCAGAAGCAACAACTCAAAACGCAAAAGCTCTATTTAATATTTAATAATATCCGCTATTTTTGCAATAAAAAAACCTGCTCAGAAAACGAACAGGTTTTTAATAAAGAACTGCTTTTGTGCCAATCAAGCGCAGTTTTTGGTAGCGGTTTTTAACTAGAGTTTCAGCCGATAAAGATTTGAGCTCTTTAATGGTTTTAATAATGTATTTTTTAACATTAAAGATGGTTTCATATATATTTCTATGGGCACCACCAAGAGGTTCAGAAATAATCTTATCCATTAATTTGAGCTTAAATAAGTCTTTACTCGTGAGCTTTAAAGCCTCTGCAGCTTTTTGTGCCTCTGAGCCGTTTCTCCATAAAATTGCCGCACAACCTTCGGGAGAGATAACAGAGCAATAAGCAAATTCAAGCATAGCCATTCGATCACCTACGCCAATACCTAATGCGCCACCTGAACCGCCTTCACCGATAACTATACATATGATCGGTACTCGCAGTCTCGACATTTCCATAAGATTTACGGCAATAGCTCGAGCTTGGCCTCGTTCTTCGGCACCGATACCTGGATAAGCGCCTGGTGTGTCAATCAGGGTCACCACTGGGATGTTGAATTTCTCAGCGAATTTCATCTTGGCAAGAGCCTTGCGATAGCCTTCAGGATTGGGACATCCAAAATTACATTTTATCTTTTCTTTTGTATCGCGACCCTTGTTTTGGCCTATAACTAAAAACTTTTCTCTGCCGATATGACCGGTGCCGCAGATTATTGCTGGGTCATCGCCGAAACATCTGTCGCCGTGAAGCTGGCGGAAATCCTTTACCATTAAATTTAAATAGTCTCCTAAGATAGGTCTTTGAGGATGTCTTGCGACTTGAACTGTTTGCCAGGCGGTGAGGTTTGAATAGATTTGCTGGAGCTCTATTATTTGCAGTTGTTGAAGTTTGCGGATTTCAGCTGAGTAATCAATTCCGTGTTGAGAGCTTTCTTTTAATAGTTCTGCTATTCTTTCGTCTATCGCCTTAATAGTTTCTTCAAAATCAAGATATTCTCCATTCGATTTCATTATTTATATCCCTTCTTAAAAAAGTAAAAGAACAAAATTCTAGTTTATTAACGCTATTTATGTAAACAATACCGCAAAAGTATAATTTTGTCAAAAGGAACCTTTTTAAAGAATATTGTTCGTGTTATTATATTTAATAATATGGTTTTAAAATATAATCCTGGTAAAATTGAATCGAAATGGCAGAAAATCTGGGAAAAAGGAAAGGTTTTTCAGGCAAAGGATAAGTCAAAGAGGCCGAAGTTTTATGTTTTAATCGAATTCCCTTATCCTTCTGGCGAGGGTTTGCACGTAGGGCATGTAAGAAGCTACACGGCTTTAGATGCAGTTGCTCGGAAAAAGAGAATGGAAGGATTCAATGTCTTGTTTCCAATCGGTTGGGATGCTTTTGGTTTGCCGGCAGAGAATTATGCCATTAAAACAGGTATTCATCCTTCAGTTACGGTAAAGAAAAATATTGCTACCTTCAAGCGCCAATTAAAAAGCTTAGGTCTTTCTTTTGATTGGCAAAGAGAGATTAATACAACCGACCCTAAATACTATAAATGGACTCAGTGGATATTCTTAAAGCTTTTTGAGAATGGATTGACGTATAAAAAGAGAATGCCGATTAATTGGTGTCCTTCTTGCAAAACCGGATTAGCGAATGAAGAAGTAGTTAATGGCAAATGTGAAAGATGCGGAACTCAAGGAGAGCAGAAAGAAAAAGAACAATGGATGCTAAAGATTACTAAATACGCAGATCGTCTGATAAAAGACTTAGATAATGTTAATTATTTAGAAAAGATAAAAACTCAGCAGATAAACTGGATAGGGAAAAGCTTTGGAGCAGAAGTTGATTTCAAAATAGAAAACTCGGAAAAGAAAATAACTGTTTTTACAACAAGGGTAGATACTATCTTCGGAGTAACTGCTGTTGTTTTAGCTCCGGAAAATCCATTGGCCTTAGAAATTATTACAAAAGAAAACGAAGCTAAGGTCAAAGAATATATTAAACAGTCTAAGCTTAAAAGCGAATTTGAAAGAATAGAATTGGAAAAAGAGAAGACAGGAGTTTTCACTGGCTCTTATTGCATTAATCCTTTAAACGGAGGAAAAGTGCCGATTTGGATAGGAGATTATGTCGTGGCAACTTATGGCGGAGGAGCAGTAATGATGGTTCCGGCTCATGATAGCAGGGATTACAAGTTTGCTAAGCGCTATAATCTTCCCATGCGGGAAGTTATAGCGCCACAGATTGACACAGATAAGAAAACGGATTTACACGGATGCGAAATGGCTTACGAAGAATATGGAGTTTTGATTAATTCAGGAGAATTCAATGGGCTAAAATCTGAAGAAGCAATTGAAAAGATTACAAAATGGCTGGAGCTAAATAGTTTAGGCAAAAAAACAATTCAATACAAGCTTCGCGATTGGGTATTTTCAAGACAGCATTATTGGGGCGAGCCAATACCTATTGTTCATTGCGAGAAGTGCGCCCACCTTCGCCAAGGCTACGGCGGGCAAGGAATGTGGCCAGTTCCAGAAAAAGATTTGCCGGTGAAACTACCTTTTGTTAAGAATTATCAGCCGACAGGAACTGGCGAATCTCCTTTATCAGCTATTTCAAAATGGGTAAACGTAAAATGTCCGAAATGCAAAGGATCGGCTAAGAGAGAAACAGACACTATGCCGAATTGGGCAGGTTCTTCTTGGTATTTCATGCGATACATTGACCCGAAGAATAATAAGGAATTGACTGATTCCGCAAAATTGAAATATTGGATGCCGGTTGATTGGTATAACGGGGGGATGGAACATACGACTCTCCATTTATTGTACTCTCGTTTTTGGTACAAATTTTTATATGATATTAAAGTCGCTCCGCAATCAGAGCCTTATGCTAAAAGAACATCTCACGGGATGGTTTTAGCTGAGGACAGCAGGAAAATGTCAAAGTCATGGGGCAATGTGGTAAATCCTGACAATATTGTGAAAGAATACGGCGCAGATACTTTAAGGCTTTACGAAATGTTTATGGGGCCGTTTGATCAAGCGATTGCATGGAATACTCAAGGAATAAAGGGATGTAGGAGATTTTTAGAGAGATTCTGGGATTTGATTTTAGGTTGCAATAGTAAAAAAAGCAGTAAAGAAGTAGAATCAGCTTTAAATCGTTTGATTAAAAAAATAGGTAGCTACTTGGAAGCAGCGAAGTTTAATACATCAGTGGCTGCTTTTATGGAATTTCTGAATTTTATTAGCAGTCATCAAAACGAAGTTGGTAAAGATACAATTGAAAAGCTATTAATCTTATTCTCACCATTTGCTCCTCATATATCTGAAGAGCTCTGGAAGCAGGCGGGATTTAAAGGGTTTTGTTGTGAACAAGAGTGGCCTAAATATGATTCTGAATTAATTAAGAGGGAAAGAGTGTTATTAATTATTCAGATTAATGGCAGTGTGCGCGATAAAATAGAGGTTGATTCTGATATTACCCAAAAAGAGGCGGAGAAGCTTGCTTTAAACAGCGAGAAGATCAAGAAATGGATTGAAGGTAAAGAAGTTAAGAAAATAATATTTATATTAGGTAAGTTAATAAACCTTGTTGCTATTGACAAGAGGTAAGGAGGCGTGTTATATTATAAATAGTAAGTAAGCTCTTTTATATCTAAAATTACTTGCGATAAATTTGGTTGAAACCATTAGATTACAAAAAAGCAGTTTAATGGTTTCAACCAAAGGCGAGTCTGAGATTTCAGTTGTTCTGGAACGGGAGATTTGCCGAAAAAGTTAAAAGGAGATAAAAATGGCGAAGTCAAATCTTGTATCGTGGATGGGAGTGTTAATGTCTATAATTCAGGCATTAGTAAAAGAAGTTTATAAGCTAGGCGGAGATGACGAGAGCATTCGTAAGCTCGCGACACCTGAGGGTGAGGATTTGGTAAAACAAATTGCTAAATTCATTGTTGGTGTTGTCCGTCCAATCTATAACCTCACAGTGGACCGCACCAAGACCTTAGCGGAAATGATTAAAGCTGGTAAATATGATTGTGTAAATAGTGATATCACTCAAGAGCATTTTCCGGTCGTGGGTAGTGGTAAAGAAGAGAAAGAATTCATCCTTTTCGACTTCAAACGTAATATCTCGAGTGATGATGCGATTGCTGAAATGTCCCAAGCTGGATGTGAGCCTGGAGATATCGCAGACCTGCTCGCGTTAGGATCAGATCAGCCGGAGCTTCAACGACAATTTCCGATAGTTGCTCTAAAGTCGTCCTGGCGG
>Ga0180009_10000199_pt1 | contig 94363 bp, 61 predicted proteins | sample OS_PC_MetaG_FD_123537 | JGI IMG/M metagenome (GOLD analysis project Ga0180009, IMG submission 123537) | Groundwater microbial communities from the Aspo Hard Rock Laboratory (HRL) deep subsurface site, Sweden - OS_PC_MetaG | ecosystem: Environmental > Aquatic > Deep subsurface > Groundwater... | reverse complement strand
TGTTCTGCTCCATAGGCTCTCCTCTGTTTTTTGTTGGTTTTGCCACTTACAAAATAACAGATTTCAAGAGCTATGGGGCATTTTTATTAGATTATTTTTCGCACTTACGATTACAATCTACTTTAATCTTTTAAGTGAACATCCACATAAACAGCCAGCATTTCCTGGACCTTCCTGGGAGGCAAAATAACAAAATAATGATCTATTATGCAATGAGCCATTTCATGGCTAAGTATATTCTCATTTAGCTGAGTTTCAATAGTATAAATAGTATTTGTCTTGTATATATAAAAAGAAATTGCCTTATTCGGCTCATTAAAAAACTCCTCATATACCTTATCCAGGTCCTTCTGGGTCTTATATACATTAATAGCCACATGGATTTTGGCAGGATACATATCCAGTATCTCCTCTGCCTTGTTAAATATAGCGTCTAATTTATCAGACAATATATCTTCCATGGAAAGGCCTGAAGATTCTCCGTATTTACGCGGGCTGTAAAAATTTGAAAAACCTAGTCTTATACGCCTGTTCATCTTTTTCAAGTCCACGTCATTATCATAAAAAACAGTACAGAACTTTGAAGAGAAAACACTTCTATTTTCTTCCTGGGAATAAACACTTTTTGCAGAAATAAATAAACATATTACAGCTATTAAAATTAAATGTTTTTTAAGTTTCATCTTGAGATCTTTTGTCGCAGAGTTTACACGAAGCAAATGGGCTCCTCAGGATAAGCAGTCAGAGTTATTAAAAATTCCCTACTGCTCATTTAATTTTAAAATACCCCAGCGCCCTTGACAGATTTTGCTTATCTTTTTTTAGCTCGCTTACTATTCTCTTTATGTCCTCTTTTAAAAGGATTTCCCTGCTTGAACTGTCTGAAAGTTGGCCTATAAGTTTATCCAATTTTTCTGAAACCTCATTTACCTCTACGAGTCCCAGCTTAAGATCTTGAGTCATCTTGTTCAAGGAGCCAGCCATATTCTGAAACTGATCTTTCTTTCTGATCTTTAAATCAGAATAAAGCCTGCCAGATCCTATTTCATTTATGTATTTCTCAAACCTGTACATTGGTCCCGCTATCCTGTGAGTCATAAGCATCACGACTACGCTTGCTGCCATGGCTGTAAATATTGCCACTATTAGCCCACCGAATAAAAGCCCTGGGAAAAGATAATCAGCAGTACTCTTAATCACAAGCCTGGAATTTTCAAAAGATGTTGTTAAAGTATGTTTGGAAAACAGGTACAGTATTATGCCAAACACAGCTGATCCTATTATTACAAGGCCGCAGAATTTTAAAATAAACTCTGACTGAAATACCTTGTTTATAAAATAATGTTTCCTTTTATATCCCATATATATACCCTCCCAAATTTTGTGAAACAAAATTTGATCCCGAGCCGCCCTTTTTATTACTATTTTACAGCGAGGGACTCCAAAACTTTCTCATCAACCCTTATATAAGAACTATTTTTCAGCTCATCTATCCATGCATTCATTGCATCAGTTTCTTTTTTCTGCCTTATTATATTCATTATCTCATTTTTAACCTTTAAAAAAGGCAGTTTTTCCCCTGAATCCTTGTAATATTCTTCTATCTCATTATCATAAACATGGGTCAGGCTTGAGATCTCTTTTGACTTCCTCTCTATAAGTATTCTTAGTAGCGCTTGTTCCCAGTAATTTTCAATGCTTTTCATAAAATCCTTTTCCCTATCTATACCCTGGCGTTGCGCCTCCTGCAAAAGCACCTCTTTTTCTATGAGACCTCTTAGATATCTTTTCCTTCCATTCTCTGTTTCAAGAAGCTCTGCTTCATCATACGGTGTATTTTTAAACTCATAACGCAAGTCTTCTTCTGTCATCTTGTATTTATTTATCTGCGCAACTACTTTATTACCAGGATCAGTCTTTTCTGCTGAACACCCTGCAAGAAAAATAAGACATGCTATCCCAGCTAGTAACCTTCCATAATCTTCCATACCCTTCCGTAATATCATTGCAACCTCCTTGTTAACAGCCAACATGCTTCCTGCTGATAACAGTATTATATCAAATACTATTTTTAATAACAATCACCATCCAAAGATAAATATACTACGGCAGGATAATTTTTTCATTTTCAAAAAAATTTTTATACCATAGCTCAAATGACAAAAGAGCAAAAATCTGCCTCTGAAAATTTCTTTTTCTACTCCGATGATCTTCTATCATTTTATTTATATAAGGAAGAATGAAATATTTATTGCAGGCTGAATTTTTAGCATTCAGAATGTCTATGGCAGCGTCGGCTAAATCTGATTGCAGCCATTTGTCCATAGGCGTTTCAAACCCCCTTTTCTTTCTATAGATTAATTCTGCTGGCAGCCATTTTTCTAATGCCCTTTTGTGAATATATTTCACAATTCCAGCCTTTAGCTTAAACTCCGAGGGCAAGGACTCTAAAAACCTGGCCAATTCTAGGTCCAAAAATGGCACCCTCATTTCTAAAGAATTTGCCATTGTCATTTTGTCATTAAATAACAAAAGATTATCAGACAGGCTCATTCTTGCGTCAATAAACATCATTTTAGACAATGAATCCTTTAGATTTGAAGCCTGCGAATATAATCTATCTATTAATCTTTCATCTGCATTTGTCATCTGCTTTTTTATATCGCCGTTGACCATCTGCATTTTTTGCTCGGGAGTAAATATCGTATAGATGGCTAAAAATCTTTGAAGCTCTGTGGGAAACTTGCTCGCATAGACAGCCCTTCTTAACCGTTCATTTCTCGGTAATAATGCCGCAATGCTAGCAAGCGGCAATATCCGCAATAAATTATAAAATTTAGCTATATAATTTTCTCCTACATACTTGGGATATCCGGCCAACAGCTCATCTGCCCCCTGGCCTGTCAATACGACCTTTAAATGCTGCGCGGCAAGTTTAGAAACGCAATGCAATGCCGAAACAGTAGTCTCGGCGATAGGTTCCTCCATATAATAAAATGACTTAAAGAAAAAATCCATGTACTCTTTCTGCGTCAATTCAATGCTGTAGTGCTCGGAGCCGATCATTTCCGCTGATCGCCGCGCTAACGCCAATTCATTAAAATCTCCGCTGCCTGAAAAACCGATAGAAAAAGTCCTGGTCTTTTCTTTTGAGTTTTTCTGCATTAAATAACCTATAGCCGCGGAGTCTACCCCGCCGCTTAATAATAACCCCACAGGAACATCGCTTATCATCTGGCGCTTAACCGCCTGTTCAAGCAATCGCCTGTATTCTTCTATGGCTTCTCTTTCAGAAATATTGCTGTCAGTGGCAGGGATATAATTACAATAAGGGCTAATCTTAGCAGCGCCCCCGGCTGTTATTTTCAAGCAATAACCAGGCAGCAGTTTCCTGATGCCTTTAAATAAAGTTTGCGGGGAGGGATTGTATCTAAAAGTAAGAAAACTATTAAAGGCTTCATGATCCATCTCTTTTTTAACATGAGGGTGCTGCAAAATCACCTTTATCTCCGACCCGAAAACTAAAGCCCCGTTCATATCAATATAATAAAGAGGCTTAACGCCAAAATAATCCCGCGTTAATATAAGGCAATGCTTACGGATGTCATAAATCCCGAAACTAAATATGCCGTTTAACCGCTTAAACCCCTCTTCCCCATATTCCTGATACATATAAATAATAACTTCTGTATCAGATCTTGTATTGAAATGATGTCCTTTTTTTTGGAGATCTTCCTTTAGTTCCTGGAAATTATATATCTCGCCGTTAAAAACAATCCATATACTTTTATCGTGATTCGACATTGGCTGCTGGCCTGTTTTTATGTCAATTATGCTAAGTCGCCTGTGCCCCAGCCCCAGGCTTTCTTCCTGGTTAATATAGAATCCGTCTTCATCAGGGCCACGGTGCGATATAACACTGCGCATCCTTGATAGAACGCCTGGATCTATCTTTTCCTTCGATTTATAATTAAATACGCCCGCTATACCGCACATGCAGTCTCCTTCTACCTCGCCCCTACTGAAAAAAGCACAGCAGGTATTGTCTTTAATAAAATCTTGAAATCCAACCCTAATGACCATGTATCTGTATACTCGAGGTCCATTTTCATCCATTTATCAAAATCTACATTATTCCTGCCATTAGCCTGCCATAAACACGTAAGCCCGGGTTTCATGCTCAATCTTCTCCTTTGCCATATCTCATATTTTTCCACTTCTGAAGGCAGCGGCGGCCTTGGCCCTACAATAGACATCTCGCCTTTTAGAACGTTAAATAATTGAGGCAGTTCGTCTAAGCTGGACCTTCGTAAAAAAGCCCCAAACCTCGTGACCCTCGGATCGTTATGCATCTTAAACGCGAATCCGTTCATGCTGTTAAACTTCTCCAGATCAGCCCTTTTAGCCTCCGCGTCTTCCACCATTGTCCTGAATTTATACATAATAAACCTTCTGCCGTTCAATCCGCTCCTTGTCTGCTTGAATATAGCCGGGCCGCGCGACATAGACCTTATCATAATAATAAGCGCCAGGAACATGGGCAATGACAATATTATGCCTGTCACCGAAGCTATTACATCAAATATCCTCTTCAATAACAATTGCCATTCCGCTCCGACCGTTGTTTGAAAACTCAATAGCGGCATGCCCTCTATCTCTGTCGAAACAGAGCGCGCTATATCCAGATTAAAAAAATCAGCCGCTATACTTGTCCTGATACCCCTGGCCTCGCATGCCAAGAGGCTTCCCTCTATTATTGAAAGCCATGACCTAGGCACGATAAACATGACCTCGTCAACAACCTTCTCGTCAAGTATTTTAGGTATGTCATCTAGAACGCCTATGACCTTTTCTTCAAATATCACCTTGTTCAGCATAGTCTTGTCTACGTCTATTAAACCCAATACCCTGAAACCCCATTCATTATGCTTATGGACCAGCTTTATGAAATTTTCCGCCCTCTTGCCTGTTCCCACTAACAATATGTTTTTGGAATTATACCCTTTCTTTCTAATGCGCCTCAAAATAGATACAATTGAAAAGCGCTCTATTATCAATAACAGGCAGGTTATAGCAAAAAATAACATTATAAAACTTCTGCTGACAAAATTTAATTTTAAAATAAAACCTGTCGTAGCCATTACTATCACCGTAAAAAAACCGCTCTTTACAATGCCCCATATTATTTCGAAAAAGTTTTTTCTTCTAAATGATTCGTATAGCCCGGACGCGCTAAGTGAAGCCCACCACGCAAATAACACAAGAGGCAGCATGTTAAAATACTTCAAAGGATTATACAATTCGTCCAGCACCTGCATGCCTGGAAACAAGTCTAGTCTGTAGAAAAGATGGGGATGTTGCCTTAAAATAAGCGCGGCAAAAAACGAGGCCATCACCACCAGCATATCCAGCGCCATCAGTAATTTTCTAAAAAGCTGTTCTCTCTCTCTAATCATAGGTCATTACTCCTTTATTATTTCGTAATATATGGTTTTGTATCTTGCGGATATGCTAAATGAAAGACTTCCAGGCCCTCTATCTATAGAAATCTGAGACTCCCTCATGCCTTTTTTATTGAGGCTAAAGACCTTGACGCCTTTTCCTATATGGTTCCCTTTGACTGTAACCTCGCCTTCTATGGGCTCGACTAAAATCGGACCTGCACCTTTATTCAAGACATATACGTCCCTTGTAAGGTCATCTGGTTTTTTTGTCAGATGAGGGGCAAGTCTTTGACCTTTGTTCCTTGCCCTGCCAACCACCGTAAGCAAAAGATGTTTTGAATCACAGATATCTTTATTGTCTAAAGATGTTATTGTAAATGTAGCAAAATTTGACTTGGTTGAAAATTTTACTCCGCTAAACTCTTGGGTTTCCACATTCCCTGTGAATCCGGAAAAAGAAAATGTCCTTGGCGTCTTTACTATAAAAACTCCGCTTTCAGCATCGTTCACCATCTCTCCCGTATCGGATATTGCCTTGTTCTTATCTTTAGTCAAATCTGCCGTATCTGGATACTTTATTTCTGAAGAACCTGGATCTGTACCATCTGATTCATAAAAACTTTTTTCTAACTTTGACACATATGCTATGCCGGCCAATCTTAATTTATCAGGATACGGATCAATCATATTGAAAAGCTTATCAATAGGATAAGATACCTTATATGTATTAAGTGCGGGTTTCACGTCTTCCCTTAAAAAAATCAAAGCGCCCAAAGGAAAAAGCCCCATCTTTGCAGGATCATTAAATACTACGGTACCATGATAAAGTTTATTTTCCAAATCATCCCACGACAAGCTCCATCCTCCCATATAGGAATATAAAAATAAAGCATCCCAATCATTTAAAGCTGCATATGACGCTATAGTCAATATGTCCGCAGCTCTCCAATCATTAGGCCAATTGCTTCCCCATTCCGTAGAAATAAAAGGCTTGTCTTCAACCTTTGCCGCGGCCATTGTATTTATTATTGTCTGTGGATTAAAATGGCTTTGCTTTACAAGCGGGCGATTATGGAGCCTGTCTAACTGATCGCAAAGATCCCAGTATGGATGCATATCTGTAAAATCCATATTAGCCTCGGCGCATAGTATCAGATTATCATACGGTATATTAGAAGCGCCTATAGGTACCTTGACTCCTATGGAACGCAAGTATTCATACATTTCTACCTGATACATATTCTGTAATTCAAATAAAAATTGTCTATCTTTATGCCAATCTGTTTTGATGAAACGCGGCTCCATTCTTTTATCAATAATCCACTTTTCATAAATATTTTCCGCTTCTTTCTTATAATAACTTTGAAATTGATCATATAGCCTTTTTTTGAATATTGTATTTTCATTTGTCATCTCTATCATAGCTATAGCAGGTTCATTCATATAGCTGTTTCCCGTGTATGGATTTACGTGAGACAAGAAATCTACCGCAAATTTTTTGCTTAATTCTATAATGCGCTTATTAAAAAATGAAATTCCGCCTGCTCCAGGTCCTATTTTGTAGAATTCAGGCACATTATCTCCCGCTTTAAATTTCCTTGCGCCAAGACCTAATACATCAAAACATACGTATATTCCGCTCTGTTTTAATTGATAAATAAAATAATCCAATCTTTCCATCTGCGAATCCGAGAAATGCTGAGAATCATTGCGGCCAGAGTCTATTATTCCTCCTGGGGATTCGTTATCCAGGAAATGCATCCTGACTATATTGCAGCCGAGCTGAGCCAGTCTCTTCGCAATATCCTCTGCCTGGCTGTGATCTGGAAAGCATGCCCTGTCTGAATGGATATTCAGCCCCCAGAATCTTGCCCTTTCCCCGTCCTGAAAATAAAAATGCCCGTTCTTCACGGTTAAAAAACCATGCTTGCCAGCAGGCGCATCCAGCAGATAGCTAACGTCAACTATTGAACCTTTGCAATAGTTCCACGGTATGTAAAAAGGAAACCACTCCTTTTCTTCTTCCAGCGCCATACTCATAGGAAGAAAGCTGAACAGCGCCAACAAAAACCCGGCTATTAATTTTTTAACACTTTTAGCTATACACATTTGCCAGTCTCTCTTTGTTATAATCCCAGGTTAATTCGCCTTTTAACCTTTCGTAACCTATCTTTCCCATCCTACATCTCTGTTCCGGGTCTTTAAGCAATTCTGCTATTTTATCCGCGAAATCCTTGACATCGTTCGGCGCAGCGTACAATGCTGCGTCTCCGGCAGAATACCTGGATTCTTTAAGATCAAAAGACACTATAGGTTTTGCCATTGCCATATATTCCAATATCTTGTTCATAGTAGATTTGTCATTAAGTGGATTCTTTGGATCAGGCGCCACGCATACATCAGAAGCTGCAAGATAATTAAACAGCTCTTCATCAGACACCCTGCCTGTAAATATAACCTCTGCGCCTAACCGCAAATCCTCTTTCAGATTCTTTAGATCATCCAAAGAATCTCCGCTGCCTATTATTCTAAATGTAACATCATGCCTGTCGTATTGATTGATCAGCACATCTATTGCGCGCAAAAGAAAATCTACGCCGTCCTGAGGTGCCATCACCCCTAGATATGAGACAAGAAATTTTCTTCCTGCCTTTAACCCGTCTCCTGTAAAAGAACTGTTCTTAAATCTTTTCTTGTCAGGCCCTGTCCTGACTACAAAAATCTTATCAGGCCTTACCCTTCCTCTTGAAATGGCATTATCCCTATAAGAATTATTCGTGACAATTACCCTATCTGCTGTTTTGTATGTAAGGTATTCCAGAAATAAAAGCGTCCGGTAAAGAAAATCCTTCCTTTTTTCCTTGTACTTTGAAAGATATACTTCAGGACAAAGGTCGTGTTGGTCATAATAAAATTTTTTTCCGAACACCTTGTAAAAAATACCTATGATAAAGAACGTGTCGGGCGGATTGCAGGCGTGTATAATATCAAAGTCGTGCCTGACAAGCACATGCGCGCTCAATAAAAACGTCATAATCAAGCAATACGAAAACTCCAGCATATAACTCAGCGCGCCTTTTGTTGCAGGCGCAAGGGAATATCTATATATGTTAACCCCTTCTAATTTTTCAAAACTTTTTTCTCTCTTGAAACGTGGGCATATTACGCTTACCGTAAACCCGTTTTCCTTAAGCGCCTTCGCTTCTAGCCACACGCGCCTGTCAAACGGCACGGATAAATTTTCCACTAATATCAATACCTTTTTAAGCTTCATTTCTAATCTCCGCATAATCTTTCCACCCGACATATGGCTTAAAATCAAGACATCTGCCTTTTAAATCAGAAAGTTTTTTGCTCCAATCTGTTATATTTGAAACACAATGTATCTTATCAATATTGCAATACCTTTTATATAAACCATTATTTAATATATTCCTAAATTTAGGGATTTTTATGGGGTCAAAGCCCATAAACCTGCTGGCTGCGATATCTATGCAGCATCCATCAAACCCTCCCAGCAAGACGCCGCAAGGTTTTGGATCCGGGTTGGTAGGCCCATTGCCTTCGCCTCCAACAATGCCGTCTATAATAATAAAGTTTTTTCGCTGCGGATTATCTCTAATAATGCCGTTCCTGTCTGCGTAAGTAACTATAAATGCCAAATCCAGGATAGTCCTCCACATAATATCATTCCCATGCCAGTTCCCTCCCTGCATATCGTGTTCAGATATCCCGGAAGGCTGTTTTCTCAACCTGTTTTTCAATAATCGCATCGCGCCGCTAAAATATCTATTTACAAAATCCCTGGAGTTTTCTGATAATATCTCTATGTTTAAAGCGACAATGTTTTTCTTTTGCGGGCTCAAAGTAACTTTATCGGAAATAATCCCGCTAAAATGCGGCAGCCAATTCCTGTCTCCAGTGATACCTACCATGTTTTTAAGCGACAGCGTTACTCCGGCCTTCTTATGAGTCTTCAGCTTCGGAATATTAATAACTACATCTGCCTTTAGCAATGTATTAGATATCAAATATTCATTCTTATCTACATTATGGTGCGCAAACATAATGTCATCTCTGCATTCTGATCCCTTAAAAACCTTATAATCCAGATCCCCTTCCTTGAATTTACTTATCCCGCCCAGATCCACAGAGGTATATCCGCGCGGATCTCCCTCAAGCTTTATTCGCCGGATAATTTTCCCTTTCTTCTCGATAACCCTTTCCTGCCTTAAATCATAGATTTCTATATTAAAATTAACCATATCTTTATAGAATTTTTTTATTTCATATAATCCTGCATATCTTGCGATTTTATCAAAGTCGGCGGAATTGATCGGCCCGTCTGCAACAATTATCCTGCCATTTCCTTTTAAAGCGATATATGTGTAATCTATAATTGCCCTTATCAATGAACCATGCGTAGTCAACCCGCTATTTACCCTGCCATATTCATCAATCTCTTTCACTAAATTTGGTTTCAATAGCACCGTATCACCAGTGGAGATAAAAGAGTTAAAAGGGTTCCATTTTTGCGTATCAAAATTTTCCATATCCAGTTTTAACAGTTTAAATAACTGCCTTAATGAAGCGTATATCTCATTCTTCTTATCCACCCTTGTATTCTTAAAAGGGTATTCTTTAAAGATAACCGCTGGAAAATACGGGGCTTTCTTGGAATAAAATAATTTATCTTGTTTATATATGCCTATCTCGCACATAACATTCCTTTATTGCGCCAGATCTATTAACATCTGGCCATTATTAGCTTTCTTTAAGCTGTCTTGAAAGTATTTTGTATCATGGCCCACAATCACTATCTCTGATGTCTTGATTACGTCATCTAGAGAGCTGCATAAAAGTGACTGTATACGGGTAATCTTTCGTTGCATATAGGCTTTATTGGATCCTATTATTTTTGCGATAGATATATTTTTATCGTATATTTTTACCTTACAGCCTCTTTTTATCAAAAGTTCCGCCAATTTCACTATCTGGCTTTCTCTCAGATCATCCGTGCCTGGCTTAAAACTTAACCCCAGTATTCCTATTTTTTTCTTTTTCGTTTTAATTATTCTCCTAAACACCCTTTTTATGTTCATATCATTGCTCTTTAATATTGATCCGATTAAAGGCACTGTCAGATTTTCAGTTTTTGTCCTATAGAGAACTGCTCTGATATCTTTAGGAAGGCACGAGCCTCCGAATGCGAAGCCCGGCTTTAAATACCTTGACGATATATTGGATATCGCATCCTGACACAATATCTCCATGGCTTTTTTTGCGTCTATGCCGATACGCCCGGCTATTACGCCGATCTCATTCGCAAAACATGCCTTTAGGCCATGAAAAACATTATCTAAATATTTAGAAAATTCTGCTGTTTTTATATCTGTGGCTATCATATTCGCCTTTAAGAAACTATATAATTTTCTCAGGAGCGCGTATTCCTTTTTTGTGCGAAAACCTATTATAACCTTTGCGGGTTTATAAAAATCTTCCAATGAATCGCCTTCTCTCATAAACTCCGGGTTAACGCATACGCCAAAATCCTTGTCTACTTTTCCTCCGGATGCCTGTTCCAGCAGAGGGATAAGCGTGTCTTCCGTAGTGCCAGGCATAATCGTGCTTCTGATTACAAGAGTGTAAAATCTCTTTTTCTCCTTTAGTATTTCCCCGATCTCCGCTACGGCCCTCTTGAGATATTCCAGGTTGATGCAGCCTGATTTCATTGAAGGCGTCCCGATGCATATCATAGCCACATCAGTCTTTAAAACAGCTTCTCTGATAGAATTTACGGCAAGGAAATGTTTATTCTTTACTGTAGACAAAACAACCCTATCTAACCCTTTTTCTATAATAGGGCTTTTACCCCTATTAATCGTATTCACCTTGTCCTTATTTATATCCACGCCTATTACGTAATGCCCTGTCTCGGCAAGGCACGCGCCTGTCACTGTTCCTACGTATCCGAGTCCCACTATGGCTATTTTCATAGGTTTTCTACCTTGTTGATATTTTCGTTATTAATTCTCTGTTCCCTGTAAAATAATTCTCTGCGCGAAACGTAAACGTTTCTATTTTTTCCCCGAATTTTTCAGAATACCATCCGCAAATAGGCTCCTCGCTCCCGTTTAATATGGAGATATTCAGGGCCTTATCGAATTCTATAAATAAAACAGTTTTGGCGCTGGAGATTTCAAAAACATTGCCGCTTATCTGTTTTAAAGCGCAATCCGGATGCATATGAAAAAATTGTTCCAAAAGATGTCCGCCTTTTGCAAAAATAGAGTCCCTTATGATTATTTCTCCCTTTAATTTATCCAAGGTCAATTCTCTCTCGTGCGTAACAGGATCCTTTAATCTTGTATATCCTTTATGATAGCCGCATATTTTATCAATATCCCTGTCAGGGGACCAATATTTAAGATAGGATTTTGCCTTATATCCCCATAAGAATGGCCCGGTCATCTCTGACTGGTCAAGCATATCTATCCTCACGGTATTATGCGCCATTGTGCTTCGAAAATAATCCCGCCACTTATCTCCAGAATGATATAAATACGTGCCCGGGTCCACTAAAATTGGCGTATCCGCTACGCTCAGGGTAACTCCAAGGCTGTCTGCATGACCATGCGCAGCTAAAGACAAATACCCTAATGGGCCGCAATCAAAACTGACAAACAAATCTTTGCTCCTTAAGATATAATAACCGCTGTCTAAAAAGCCTTTTGAATCGAGTTGAATATCCGCGATCTTTAGGCGCGAATATTTCGCATAACCTTCGCGGCCCGCGAGCCATAGGCTTTTATCATCAACACTGCTTTCATTTCTCTTAAAATCATCTCTATTGAATACAATGGCGGCTGTATTTAAAACAGAGATAGAATTGGCTGTGTCGTTTCGAATATCCAGCTTCACACTAACCCCGTAGTCGCTGTCGCCGATGCTTGAAAAAATTCCTTTCCTGTTAACTATATGCGTCAAAAATCCGCACATTTTTTCTAACCTTGAATACGTTTCTTTTGAAAACATGACTTTATTTTTTCTTCCGATGATAACCGCGATTAAGTATAAGTCCGCGACAAACGTATGATAATGCGTGGACTGCTCCTTGCTCACGCCATCTGCATAGACCTGCTTTTTTATCTCTTTTTCTAAAATAACTTTTCCTTTTTTAAGCCATCTGTCCGCGTCTTTTAACTGAGAAAATAAAATGCCTGTCACGAATAGCCCTGCGGCCTGACTTATCAAATGGTTATTTGCAGAAGAATACCTGGATAGATTGGATTCCACATAACCAGCCTGAAAATAAATATTTTTCAAGAACATAGATTCGAAGTCTTTATCAAACTCTTTAGAATCTTTTATTAAAAAATATATCCATGCCCAGGATAACAAGCGCAATGAAATCTCCGAAGAATCCATCCAGTTTACGCCTTTCATAGCCGGATTCTTCCCTATCCAGTCTTTTAATATAGCTACAATCCTGGCTGCTATTTTTTCATCATTCTCCAGGGCATATTGCTGCGCATAGCCAACCACCCATTGGAATTTGTTTAATTCCCAGGCATCCTTAATCTCTGTTCTATAAAATCCAGCCCTGCGCTCTATATCATTTGCGTATCTTAACTCATCATGCCAATCAATGCTTTCACCATCCGCCGGCCATTCATTATATTTGCGCGCGCCTTTCTCAGGAAAATTCTCTCTGATAAAACCTATATCATTTTTATCTATAAAAAATACGCCTTTTCTGTTGACCTTGCGGATCACGCGATATATGTTTTTATCCGATAATACATATTTTAAACGCAAAAACTTTAATTTTACTATGCATGTTAATCTATGCCATATTTCAAAAACGCTCATTACTTTCAATCTTTTGAAATACCAGGCGTTTGCGTTTTTCTTAGCCGCGAAAGACCGCAAAATTTCTTCCCATTTTTTGCTCGCATGCTCTATGGTATAATTTTCACAAATATAGTCAACGGCCTTACTGGAATAAAGGCTGTATTTTTCAGGATCGTTTAATAATTCTGAAACAGCTGAGACAAAACCATCTATATCGTCTTTATCTATTAATCTGCCATTGATATTATCTTTTACCGCGTCGTTTAAATCATCCACATTAGAAACAACGGGTACGACGCCGCATGCCATAGCTTCCAGCATGGCGAGGGACAACCCTTCTTTTTCAGTGGGGAATAAGAATATCTTTGATGCGTGCAGATATTCTTCCACCTCCGATGCAAAGCCTAAAAATTGAACTACTTCTTGAAGCCCCATCTGTTTTGATAATCTCCTCAGATAATCATTAAGAATCCCATTGCCCAAGACCAGGGCTTTTATTTTAAAGTTCTTTTTTACTAGCGCCGCTATGATTTCTAAAAAAACGTTTATTCTTTTTCTGGGAATTAATTCCGCTATTGTAATCAAATCATATTGCTTTTTGGAACAATCCTGGAAAAATCTTTTTATGTCCGCCACAGCGGATAAAATATTTATTTTTTTCTTATCAATCCCTTTGGATATTAAAAAATTTCTAGTAGATGTACCGGTAACAATAAAAAAATTACAGCCATCAGCTATTTTTAAAAGTATTCTTTCCAATAAAGAATTTTTTATCGCTATTTTTTTTAATAAATTACTGTTTGTAATGCCGAAACCGCCTCCCTCTATGCCAAAGCTTCCGCCGATAATATTTACGCAACTGGGGATACCAAGCATCCTGCCTATCAACACTACGGTAATGCCGTGCGGCACTAAAGAGTATCCCATTAATAAATCCGGCCTTTTAAATATAGCCAGATATAAAATAATAAAAAATTTAGCAAGCCAACGGACAAATGAATTATTATTAAAAAACTTTAATAACCTTTCCGGCAGGAAATAATATTTAACCTTTTTAAAAAATGGCCCAGGCCTGTCTGTTACATAGAAAATATGTTCTACTTGAGAAGATAAGACCAATGGTTTTATTTTGGATTCAGCCATATTATTATTAAAGGTCGTACTAATTAATATTCTCATATCGTATCCGTTCAAAAAATCTTTTATAGTTACCTAACATTATCTCCAGGCCGAACTTTTCTTCTGCCGTCTTTCTTCCATTTGCACCCATAGATGCGCAGAGTCCTTTGTTATTAATCAAAGATATAATGCCTTCTGCTAATTCATGCGGAGAATTGCTGTTGACTAAAAGACCGTTAAATCCGTGAGTTATCATTTCAGGGATGCCGCCCACCTTTGTAGTTATGACAGGTTTTCCGCATGACATATATTCTAATATAGAATTTGAAAAATTTTCTATCCCGCTTACGGAGCTTAAGCATGCTATATCAAATAAAGGAATAATATCGGCTATATCCTCTCTCTCTCCTAAAAACCTGATATTAGAAGAGATACCTAATCCTTCCGCTGTTTTCCTTAAATGGCCATATTCTTTCCCGTTTCCGGCTATTACCAAAAATACGTTAAGACAATGTGTAAGGACATGCGGCATAGCCTTAATCAATGCGTCTAAGGCCTTTTCTTTTCTCAAACAAGCTACTACGCCTATCACCGCTGAATTATCCGGAATAAGAAATTTACTTTTACTGCCCCCTGTCTTATCCGGCTTAAATTTATCTATATCTACACCGTTATATATTACCTCTATTTTCTCAGACGCGATGCGTTCCTTATTGATGATATTTTCTTTTTGCGCCATAGATACGCAAATTATTTTATTTGCCTGATAAAGACTTATTTTATTAACCAACGCTCTATAATACGGCCTGGCGTCTAAATCATAGGAAGGGAGCCTTATAACGCTTACTGGTATTCTTACAAATATAGAGCTGATAAAAGTGACCATCTGCGTTAAAGTCTGCCCTGCAATATACAAGATATGAGGATTCTTCCTTTTTAAAATATCTACGAACTTAAATACACCAGTTATGTCAAATTTATTATTCATGATGCCTTCATGGATTTCCACGCCTTTATTTGACAGGTCTTCTCCTAATTTGCCTTTTTTATAAAGACAGACTACAGCAACCTGATAGGAGGCAGTATCCTGGTGTAATTTAAGGGCCAGGTCATGCAATATCTTCTCGGCACCTCCTATCTTCAGCTCAGAAATAACAAAAACTATCTTTGTTACGCTATTATAACGCATCTTGAAAACCTCTTATTCTTTCTCATGCATTAAGGTAAAAGCAATCCTATTTGCTAGAAAACTTGCCTTTGAAAGAGTTTCCGCTCCGATGGAAGCTAATGTCAACCTATCAGAGTTTCTATTATTAAAACCTTTTAAGGTAGACCTTGCGTGTCTAAAACCGGCCCTCTGGACAAGCGATTTTATCCTTTCGTCAAAGGCCCCGAAAGGATAACAGAAAGCGCAGTTTTCTGTCCTTAAATTTTGCTCTATAACTTTTTTTGAATCCATAAGCTCTTCTAATGCCTCGCTATCTTTTAATAAACATAAGTTACTATGCGTTTTAGTGTGGGAACCAAAACTTATGCCGTTTTGGTTCATTTCTCTGATCTCTTTCCATCCCAACATAAGGCATGACGTTATCTCTTTTATTGAAGTAAATTTCTTTTCCAGAGCGGCTACAAACCGTTCTATCTCGTCTGCAGGCTTATTTGCTAAAATCTTATTTATCCGGTTGGCCAGTTTTATCTTTTCTGAAATGTCATTTAATTTAGAATAAATAATATTAGTACCCATATCAATATCTGCATCTCCTGATTTAATCGAAAATACTGCATTAAATACCCTGTCCCACCAAAAAATATGATCTTTCCCTATAAAATCTGTTATAAGAAATATGGTTGCCGGAACATTATATTTCTTTAATATAGGATAGGCGTATAAATAGTTATCCATATATCCGTCATCTAAATTTATAGCTGCGTAATTTTTCCCAGAATTACCCGCATGAAGCAACCTTAACCCATCTTGCATAGACACCATCTTGAAATTATCTTTTAAAAATCTAATATGTTGTTCAAAAATGCCGGCAGATATCCCTAAATATTCATTTTTCTTAAAAGATGAGCATACCCTATGGTAATTAAGAATCAATAACTTAGGGGATTTTAAAAAATTCGAATACCTTAATAAAAACTGAGGTACGCCCAAGTAATAACACAAATCTTTTGCCACATCTTTAACGCCTGTCTTTAAATGCATTTATCCCGTCCTTTAATATTTTCCACATAATGTGTACTATCTTTATTTTCTTTAACCACGGCTTAATTTTAGCCTGAAAACAATATAAATGTTTTGAAAAAAATATCTCGTTAAAAATTTTGACTCTATCATGAATCCTGAAGGTTTCTGTAAATCTTTTTTTCCATGAGCCTTCTCCCCTTATAAAATCAAATTCTGAAATATCTTTCGAGGCAGAATCCTTCAGCATCCACATCATTAGTATTACCCCAGGGGAAAAATTATAATATTTTTTATCAAATGCAATATTATAATTGTAGGACTTTTGTTTATATAAATAATTATATATATAAGCTGCCGGTTTCGAGTTAATGCTCAATATTGCCACATCTAACCATTTATTATTTGAAAATTTATTAAATATTTGTTCATGAAAGCATCTGCCTTTCCTTTTTGAAAAGATACCGCACTGGCCCTCGCCTTTCCAGCTATATCTTTCAATATCACTTATGGTGGAAAATAAACTCTCTGCATTAATATCCCCATTCATATGCCTTTCCGCCTTAAAATTCATATCATGTAACTTGTTCTTTCTTAATCTTTTGCGCAATCTTGTAGAATATTTTTGGAAAATAAAATCTTTATTTTTGTTTAATTCTATAAAAAATGACTTTGCCTGTGGACCAATAATATTCATGATTTTATTATTTTCTATATACCTTTCTATAATTTTCATGGTGCCAGTATTTTCTGCTATTTCTTGTAGATCTACGATATCCCACCTTCCCTTGATCTTCATGAGATAGTCTAATATCAAAGTTATTATCTCTTCTTTATTTTTATTGCCATCTATTATGAAATCCATTCTATCTGAGATGCTTGTGCCAATAAAACAAACCATCCTCGCGGCAAACCCCATGCATCTTTTTTTCATAATTACCAATGGCGCTATACCTACTAACTTATTATCTTGGAAAATATTCAAGATAAGCACTTCTTCTGTTTTATGAAAATGTTTTAAACAGGCATCAATCCAATCATAAGTCAAAAATATATTATCAGCATCGCTTTTTGACAATAAATCATCCCACTCATCTTTATAATTTCTAAATGTATTGTAATTAGAGACTAATGATACTGTTAGCATGTATTAGCTACCTCTTCATATATCTTATATAGCTTATCCGTAATTATATTGATTCTATTGCGTCCCAAAACTTTTTTCATTGCATTGTCTCCAAATTTCCTGCGCAGGTCTGCGTCTCCTATTAAAGAAGAAATTTTCTCCGCAAGCGCAATATGATCTTTAGGCGGTATCAAGAAACCATTTATCCCGTCATCAATAATATAAGGTATGCCCCCTACATTAGACGCCACTATGGCTTTTCCAGCAGCCATAGCCTGCAAAACAACCAGAGGCGCCACATCTTGATTAGAAGGCAAGATAACTATAGACGCTTTATTATATTCTTCCTTTAATCTATCTTCATCTAATTGGCCCAAAAAATTCACAATATTATCCAGCCTGTTTTTCTCAACATACCTAATTGCATGTAAATAAAAATTACGATCTACGATCGGGCCGGCTAATATAAATTTTATATCCTTAAAAATTTCTTTTAGCGTACTAATCGACTGTAAGGAAGTCATTATGCCCTTTGCTTCGCAAATATGCCCTACAAATAAAATTCTTCGCTCTTCTTCTAATTTATTATTTATATTGAAAAATACATCCGAGACAGGATTGTCTAATTCATATATTTTCTTTTTTCCTAACCGCAGGATATATTCCCTTGTATAAGGACTATTCACTATGATATTTTCCGCCATTTTTAAACATTTAATATAAATACGATACCGCAAATACCGCCTTATCTTATCTATTGCATCGCAGCTTATGCCCTTATTAGTATTGGCTATGCCATGGGTGCTTATAACTACTCTCTTATGCCCGCTGCTCAATGCAGCTAATGTGTAATATCCGAGTTCATGCGTATGAATTACATCCGGAACAATTTCTTTTATTTTCTCATTAAACCTTTTTATAACATTTGAATAAAATGTGATATTTCCTAGCTTCCTATCTAAAGGCACGGCATGTATATTAATTCCGTTTAATACCATATCTTGGCCTCTATCAATGCAATGGCTGGCTGTTATAATATGCATTTCTATATCTTTATATCTAGCTAAGCCTTTGACCATATTGACTACAACTGCCTCTAAGCCGCCTTTTACAATATTAATATTTCCATCTACTGGGTAAGTGCCCATCATTGCTAGTTTCATTTTTTTCCCTTCATTAAACATAATACATCTTTTATTATTCCGGTTTTATTATTTGCTATTATTATTAAAGGCGCGCTAAAAATGAATAATATTGCTAACTTAATAATCAACTTTAATGCATCTAAAAATACATACTGACTATTTGATACGAAAACCTCGTTTACTATAACCGCTGTCGTAATATATAGCAAAGGAATGCATAATTTTAATAAATAAACTATACATTTATACAGCGTCCTCTTATATTTACCTAATGCATATATATAAATGACCGCATTAATAAAGAAAAAAGCAACCAAAATGCCCAAAGCCACTGCCATTAGTCCAAATCCATTATTAATAAAGATAACGCTAATAGCGGCTACGATAATAATTCCTATAATATATACGGGCATAAAAATTTTCTGCTTATTTATAGCTGTTATAAAAGCTATTGCCGTGGGGGCAAAAGATATAAAAAATACGCTCATTAATATGATAGAAAACGGGTAAATAGCTGGAATATATTTCGGCAAGAAATGCCTTATAAAAAACGTTACTGCTGTCCAATAAAATCCCAGTATTACGGGGAATAATAATGACATGATAAGCGTCGGTTTAAATAGGTATTTTTTTAATTCTAAAATACTATGGGTTTCCCCGTATCTCTGATATATATATGGTTCAAAAATCCTATGTATGCTTTCCCTGAAATATATTAAAAACCAAGCTGCTAGCATTGCTATGGAATGATAACCTAGATTAGTTTTTCCTAAAAATATTAAAATAATTAAACCAGCTACGCTTATAACAGTGCTTTCAAAAAAAGATCTAAGTACAAGCGGCAAACCTATATTTATTAATCGAAATGTCTCTTTAAAGTCAAAAGACAGCTTAACTTTATTAGGCTGCTTAAGCAATAAATACAAAAGGGTTAATAGAGGGATTGCTACAGCTACGGCATATACGCCGTATATATTGAAATATAAGACAAAAATAATCGTAAGTATTACGCTTAAAATAGAAAATATTACATTAGCTTGACTTACCAATAAAAATCTCTTCATTGCAATAAGCAATGTCTGATAAAACGCGTATATGCAATTTATAAATGAAAGCAGCGCTATTGCTATAAATCCAATAGCTTCGCTTCTGGGAAGCTTATTCCATAAAAAAATTGCTACAAATATCAATATAAATGAAAAAAGTGACGCCATAATAACGCAGATTGTAAAAGTTACGTCTTTTATTTTCTCTGCACAGCTTATTGAATTCATGCCATTGTGATAAGGAATTTCCTTATTCATGGCATTTAAAGAGCCGAGATTCGCATAAGCGCTATAAGTCAGGATTATATTTAATGCTGACCAAAGCCCATACAAACCTGGTCCGAGTATTCTGGCATTCAGAAAGCCCCTTATAAAAAACATCGTTTGAGCCAAATATGTGCTGCCAGAAAAAAGGCAGGCATTTTTAATTATATTTTGCGTATCAAGCGATTTTTTCACAACGCTCCCTTTGGCATCTATAAATAATTCCAGCAAATATAAAAAATACGCTGTTTACAAATTCAAAATACCCCATCTCTATACAAAGCGCATTCACTACATATACCGCCATGAATCCCCAAAATATCACCACCATGGACTTAAGGTCATGTTCGCTTAATTTAAGATTTTTATACAATCTTACACTGGCCAATAATATCGATATATATATGATTAATATAAATGTTATGCCCAATCCGCCCATCTCCGCTAAAATCCCGGCGAATGTATCGTGCGGACTTAGCCCTGTGTAATTAAAAGGCAAGTCTGGTATATTCTCAAAATATTCAGGAGAATTAGCTTTAAATTTCATAAATCCTACCCCGAATATAGGGTTACTTATAAACATATTCAGATAAACCACATATAAACTCAACCTGTCATTGATAGGCTCTTCCTGGAACATCCTCTCGTTTGCAATAGACAATGTATCGTAATCCAAGAAATGAGGCGCTATTATAAGTATTAAGACGCAAAATATAACAGCTATTATCACAAACGCTTTCTGGTTCTGTTTGAGAATAAAAATGCAGATTATTGCAAAACTTAACATAGCCCCTAGCCAAACAGCCCTTGTATATGTAAAAAACAGGGCCAGCGGCGATACAGCCAATAATATTATTGAATATATTTTCCAAATCCTGCCTCTTTCTAAATTAAATAAAAAATAAAATATAGCTGAAAAGGCAAAACCCAATGCCGTGCCATTTACAGCTGCCTGGCAAAAAGGCCCCCTAGCCCTTCCAAAGTGTATACCAAATTCCTCATCCAATATATATTTAGGAAACACCAGCTTGTCTATATTAAGATGCTCAAATATAGCTGTAAAGCTAAGGTATATCCCGACTAATATAACAAATTTTAAAAAACCTCGCCTTTTTTCATGGTTATCATAGACATTCTGAGCGATAAAAAACATGGAAAACGGCATCACGTATCCTGTCAATAAATTTCCTATGGCCAGCCTGTTTCCTTCTTTGACTGCAGAACTTGTCCACATCATGGACATGGCTGCAAACAGACAGAAGAAAAACATTGAATATTCCACCCTGGTAAAAGAAAAAATCTTTCGCTTTTTTATCAATATCTCGCTAATAAAAACTACTAATAAAAATATAAAAAGCAGCCTATCTAAAGACAGGTCAGGCAATATCGAATCCGCCATGCTGATCTTTTGATATTTAAATAAAAGGTTCGACGCTAGCCACATATAAATCCCGTAAGTGAAATCTTTATTTATTATAAAAAACAAGGCAAGGCCTATTATAGTTATAGCTTCTAATAAAATAATAATTTCAGATACCATTGAATCACCTTTTTACAAAACTTTTAACTTTAGGCTGCCTATGCTCAAGTTCCTGTCTTCCTTGGTCTTGGCGTCATAATAATCGTTATCGTAAATTATATCTATGCTATTAACAGGATAATCCACTACTATGATCCCCTGATAATACGTCCAATCACTGCTATCCACATAAACTTCCATAATATCTACGCAATTGAATCTCACTATCATATGAGGGCCGACACCCTGCGCCTTCTCGCCTTTTGCTTCTATGTTTAATTCATACATACCAGCTGGAAGAATCACCTCTTGGCTTATGGTTTCTTCCTTATAAAGCCTGCCTTTTACGTCAAGTCTTACCTCTAAGCCTGAATCGCTGACCATAATTGGAAATTTATTCAGATCCAATATATTAATAAAATATTTTTTGCGATCTATGCTGCCTATCGTATTTTTTAAAATTTTATACTTCGATTGAAAACCTTCTGGATTTTTCTGATCTAAAGAGATGGCGTTATCCGCGAAGGTATCTGCTGACTCTATAAGGTCCCTATTCAAACAATATTCGGCTAAAGACGCGAATAATGTTGATTTTGCATGCTTAGAAGGCCTTAGTTCCCTGTATTTATCCAATGCCTTTTTCATCAAAGATGCCTTCATATAACACCTGACCTGACCAAGTTTGGCTTCTTGGTTATTTTTTTCAAAACCTTCTGCCATCTCATAGAACACCATAGCCTTGTTTATATTACCGCTAGAAAAAGCAAGCCTTGCCACTTCATTATAAGATTTAGGGTCAGTGAATACGACCGGCACCAAAGAAAATATCTTTGTCTTAGATATAATGTATGATGCCTTCTTATAAACCTCGCTTGAAAGACCAGGGTCTGGTGTGTTCAATAGAAAATCAGCGAACCTCTTCAAATAATTGGCGTTTAAAGGGTCCAAGCCCAGCGCTTTTTTATAAGCAGCATCCGCTGATTGCCTGAGTTTATAATCCATAGGCGCAGCTTTAAACATATTGTAATAAGTGTCGCCAAGCCCTATCCATGACCTGGAATCCATTGAATTTAGATAAATAGCCTGTTCGTATTTTTCTTTTGCCTTATCCAACAGCCCTGCTCGACTGTAAATATCTGCGAGCTTATAAGCATAGGCGCTATTAAAAGGGTTCAGCTTGGATGCTGCTACAGTTAAATATTCAGCGGATTTTAAATCGTTTTTGGCAATAGCCTTATCTGATAATTTTAAATATCCTTCAGCTGCCAGCACGAAACCCATACAAACTATAGCCAGGCCAGCTATTATTAGCGCCAGGGCTCTAAAAAATCTAGACTGCACAGGATTCATATTAAAAACCATGTATTTATATTTTGCTTCTTTTAAAGAGCTTATATTATATAGAAAACCTGAAAATACGGTAAATATAATAGCATTGGCAGGTATGTAAAAATTAAAATCCCCGATATTATGAATGGCTAAACTTAGAATTCCTGTTGATAAAGACAGGGGAATCCATACCTTAAAAGACCTGTGGGCAACTGCGTGCGTCTCAAGGCCTTTTTTAATTACAGTCCAAATGGCAAAAATAAAAATACCCGAGGCTAATATACCTATCTCCGAAGCTATTTGTAAATAATCGCTATGCGCATAATTTACAAACATGTTCAAGCCCGCAGGTCTGTATCTTGGAAAATTATAGATAAATGAGCCTGGCCCTGTGCCTAAAATAAGATTATCTTTTATTATCCCAAACGTACCTTTCCAGATTTCAAGCCTGCCTGCAAAATCCAGTTCTTTATAACTTGATATCCTTCTCAATAAAACGCTGGTATCTATAGCCTTGAACGCGAATATCATAAGCGTTATAAAAATCAAGGTAGATATAAAAATAATAAATCTGGCCCTGCCTTTTCTAAACATGACAATCGCCATAAAAACCATAGAAATAGATAATGCAAACCACCCGCCTCTAGACATTGAAAGTAAAAACGCTATTGATAAAATAAGCACCGAACAAACATATAAGACCTTTTTATACGTTTCTTTTTCAAATAAAATCATGCCTATGGGTATAGGTATCAATAATTCTAGATATCCTGCAAAATGATTGTGGTTGACATAAGTAGCTGAAAGGAACTTCGGATTATCCCACCAGGATTTGCCTATAACCCCTAAATATTGCAATATACCGAAAATAGATACGCATACCCCTGCTGCTAAAATCAAGTTTAATACGCTTTTTATGTCTTTCTCATCAATAATAAAATTTACCGTTATATAAAAAATCAGCCCAAGGTTTATAAATCTGTAAATTTCCATTGCTGAACCATAAGCGTATTTAGAATTAAAGCTTGAGGCAATAATGATTAAGAAAAATAAAAAGACAGCTGTGTCAATCTTAGTCCTTTTTAATTTTACTTGCCCTTCGCTACAAAACCTTGCTACGCATAACATTAATACAAATAATACAGCTATATACATAGGCGCAAAGGCCCAGACATTAACAGACCCTCTTAATATAGGCGCAAATATAAGAATCAGGCTGATTAAAATAGTTATCATATGATTTTTATAAAAATGTCTACTAATTCCGAGTCAAACTGCATGCCTTTTTCTTCCATGATTTCAGATATCGCCATTTCTCTGGAAACAGGCTTTTTATAAAAATAATCCGACACCATGGAATCATAAGCCTCTGCGATTGAAATAATCTTGGCTGTTTTTTTAATATCTTTTCCCTTAAGGCCTCTGGAATAACCTGTTCCGTCTATCCTTTCGTGATGCTGTCCTACTATATCCGCAATCTCTTTAAGTCCCTTTATTGAATTTAATAATTCCTCGCCTCTTGCAGGATGAAGTTTTATCAATTCATATTCCTGCACTGTCAAAGACCCTGGTTTTAAAAGTATGCGCCTGTCAATAGCCATATGTCCTATATCGTGCACAAGGCCTGCCATTTTAGCTTGCAGAATATCTTTATGGCTTAAACCCAATGCCTTTGACAATTTATAAGAAGCCTCGGATACTCTAACCGAATGGCTGATAAAAAAATTGCCCAGCTCCCCCAATAATTTATACACATTCATCAGGGCCATGCAACAGTCCTCCATGTCTGCAAAATAATCTTCTGTCTTCACAGGAAGTGCCTCTCCTTCTCCCATTGCTGCAAGAAGCTCTATCTTGGATATCCTGTGATGACCGCCCGGAGTTTTCAGCGTCTTCAATTTATTTGCGTAGATATAATTTTTTATAGCTGAAAGGCTCAGATTCAGGTGTTTGGCTGCCTCTCTTGGGGTAAAATAAACATCTGTTTCTAATCTTTCTTTCATATAATCCTCTCTTTTTAATAACTAACGATATTAGTTAATTTTGTGTTTTTTTAACTACCTTATGCCAAAACCCCTTATATATGACTGCAAAATATTCTACAGCTTACCCTTATTATTTACTTAGTTTTAAGTGGTTTGTAATACTTACCGTAATAATACTGCGGGTAATAATAACTATTTCTAGTAAGCGAGACATTATTCAACACAACTCCTATTATATTAGCGCCGGCTTTATGCAATAATTCCTTTGAATTATTTAAAAGGCCTTTTGTGGCCCTCTGGGCTTCAGCGATAAGTATTACGCCGTCAGTAAGCGCTGCTAATAATGCAGCGTCTGTAACAAGCGCTATAGGAGGGGCATCAAATATTATTTTTGAAAAACTTGCGCTGGCTTTTTCCAGGAAAAATCTTGCGTTTTTCGAAGAAATTAGTTCTGCAGACTTATGGGATATATTACCTGCTGTAATAACAGCTAGATTATAAATGCCTGAATTCCTGATAATATTATCAAAATCTATTTCTCCTGCAAGGTAATTAGAAAAACCTCTGTGGTTATCCATGTTAAATACAGTATGAACCCTCGGCCTCCTCATATCAGCGTCTACAAGAAGCACTCTTTCCCCGCTATTAGACATCATAATTGCTAAATTAATAGCGCTTATGGTTTTGCCTTCCCTTGGCACAGAGCTTGTGATAACCATACTTTTAGCAGAAGAACCAGTATCATTTAAGGAAAACAGCAGATTAGTTCTTATTGAACGGTAGGCTTCTGAAGCAAGACACAGGGAATCTTTTTCTACTACCCTATCCACATCCATCTTGTTCCTTATATTCTTGCCATCTTGCTTGATCCTTGGAACAGCTCCTAATACAGGCAGCTGGGTCAATGTTGCTATATCATTTGGATCTTTGATTGTAATATCCATGTATTCCCTGAAAAGCGCCAGGCCAATCCCGCCTATCATACCTAATATAATAGAAAACACTATATTAAGCTGTTTCTTAGGTCTTATCGGCTTTCTGGGAATCTCCGCGAGGTCTTGCACGCGTACGTTATTGGTCTGCATCTTGTTAGAAATAGAAGTCTCTTTAAGCCTGTTTAAAACAATGTCCAGGATATGCTCATTGTTTTCCAGTTCTCTTTTTAGAGCATTATAACCTATTATCTTTCTATCTAATTCCAGGGATTCTTTTTTCTTGTCATCAAGGATTTCTTTTAGCTTCGTCTCATCCTCTTTTGCCTGGTCATATTCGCTTTTTATATTGTTCTTTATAGCGCTTATTTCGCTTTTTATGCGCGATTCAATATAGGATATGTTTTCAAGAAGTTTTATCATCTTAGGATGCTTATTTTTATATACCTTTTGATACTCAACCAAGAGCGCCTGCTGGTTAAGATATTCCTTTTTTAATTGCGTAAATATCTGATTGTCTGCAAGCGGATTCGGCAGATTCTCTAATCTAAGGCCATCTTCTGTTTCAACAAGGCTTCTATAAGCAGTCTCTGCCTGCATCCTATTTTTTTGGGCATCTAAATAGTTTACATTAAGTTTTGTTAAAGCGTTGTTAATGATGTTCTCTTTATTCACCACAGAGATAATGTCGTTTTTCTCTTTGTAGTCCTGAAGGTTCATCTCTGTTTCCCTTACCTTTGCCTTTTGCTGCTCAGCCTCTTTTCCGAGCCAGCCTTCCGCATCTGTAGATGGCTGTGTCTTTAAGGAAATATTTGAATTAACATAAACTTTTGAAAATTCATTTGCTATGTGGCTAGCCTCTTCAGGATTTTCGTCTTCTACGCTTATCCTCAGGATCCTCGTGTCTTTTACGAGTTCTACTTTTAATTTTTTAAGCAAAGTGTCTATAGGCTGGTCTTTTGCCTTTATAAACTCTTCTTTTTTTTCTAATCCAAGGTTTTTTATAACCTGGTGCGCAATACGCCTGGATTTTATTATTTCCTGCTGTGTTTCTATGTAAGCCTTGTAGGCAAAATAATTCGTCTCCCCTAATTTTACAATATCCTTAACCGCTAATATATCCGGGCTTGCAACATCTATAATAACCGTAGAGCTAGCCCTGTATATAGGTATCTGCTTAAACGTCATCCATGTGATCAGGGTAACGGTTATTACAAAAAATGAAACAACCGTCCATTTTCTGCGAAATAATATTGAGGTGTAATATTTCACATGTAGATCTTTATTAAAATAAGTGTTTTCCATATTCATCTCTATGAACTTCTAGTTAAAAGAAGCTTTCAGGCACAACTATTATATCGCCAGCCCTAATAGCTATGTCCATTTCCTTATAGCCTTTATTGGTGATGTCTTTCACTTTTACTTGTATGGTTACTTCTTTACCATCTTCCATGCGTATAACCTTTGTACCGTTCTGGGCAGCGCCTTCTTTAAAGCCGCCCGCCATAGTAATAGCCTCTAATATAGTGGTAGGCCTGTCTCTAAAAAGCTCGTATTCTCCGGGTTGATTTACAAAACCCATGACAAAAACCTTTTTTGGGTGGTATTCTTCGATAAAAACATTCACCTGCGGATTAACCAAATAATCCTCTTTTAATAAAGACTCTATCTTTTTCTCTGTCTCGCTGACTGTAAGTCCGGTAAGGTTAACATTTCCAAGCAAAGGGAACGTGATATCGCCTTTAGGCCCCACCCTTGCCTTTGTTGTAAGATCAGACTGCTCATATACGGTTATTGTAAGAACATCTCCTGTTTCTATCTCGTATTCTTCGCCTTCCGCATGAGCTATTGCACAGCCTAAGCTTAAAATCAGCGCTATTACCGCAAATCCCTTTAATATTTTTTTAGATCTTACAATTATCATTAAAACTCCGCTCTTGTAATAAAGGTAACTAGATTTTCCTTAACATCAAATGAAGAAAAGTTTGAATCCCTTATGATGTGTTCAGCCTGCAAAGTAAATGTGAGCCAATTTCTTAAGTAATATCTTAAACCTGCGCCGAGCGAATAATAATTATCTTTTCTTTTTTTAGTCTCGCCGTCTACAGTAACCTCTTTGGGATAAGAATTTAACTGATATATGCCTGTAATAAAACCAAGGAGCTTTGGCTTAAAATAATGGTCAAAAGTGCCTGAAACGCTGTTAACGCCGTAATAATTATTCGTGACATAAGTAGATTCATAAGCTGTTCTTAAAAATGCGAGTTTCAATAAATTTTTATCTGAAAATTTATGTAACATATCCGCGTATAAAACTCCGGATTTAAAATTTGGATTTCCGGCATCTTTATAATTGCTGAACTGATAACCTGTTTTTATAGTAGCTGTTGTCTTCTGGGTCAGTTTTCCTGTTGCTCCAACAAGAAACTGATGGTAATCAGAGTCTGAATGCGTAGATTCATCATATCTAATCTGGTTAAAATCATATTCAAGAAGAAGTTCTGTATTTGGAAAAGTCTGGTGAGTAATTATTAAGGAATACTTATGATCTGTTCTGTCAAACTGCTCATATATAGGATCTGACTTGTAGGTACGTGTAAAATTATCATAACCTATCTGTATGCCTAATCTTTCTTTCTGCAGTTTAACAAAAACTCCCGCGGTATTATCATCTCTCTTTACCCTGGTTGTATCTTCTGTGCTCGGCCTGTCAAATACCTTGGCAAAATTATCGTGAAGATTAATGGTAATATCGCTCCAGTTAAGCTCTAATTCTCCGGAAGCAAAATGATTGGTAGCATTTTGAGAGGTATAATCGCTAAACTTGATAATATCTACATGGTAATCAAATTTGAGAAAATTGTCCTGAAAAGGCAATTTAAGGCCAATACCTGGGGTAAGCGTAGTAATGAGGTCATGTTTTTCATTTTCTGAATCCCAAAACACATTATCATCATATTGAACCTTGATCTCTGCCCATGGCGAAACTTCTAAGTCTCCTAATTTCATGCCTTGAACAGCGTATGATATTGAATTTGATAAAGGAAAGATGCTAAGGAATGATACAACAATAAATACCTGGTATACTTTTCTCATTTTGGCCTCTTGTGTTTTTATGCAACTTTGAGTAGAAGTATACCTGATATTAAACTATTTGTCAATTCTTTTTTTATCTTTTTTTAAACTGTATTATATGATTTTAGTTCTTTATAAGAACTAATGCCTCTGCTCTCGTCTTTGGGTTCTCCTTAAAAACTCCTCTTACTGCACTTGTAATTGTAAGAACTCCTGATTTTTTAACCCCTCTCATGCTCATACACAGGTGTTCTGCCTCTATTATAACCATAACTCCCATTGGTTTTAACTTTTTCATGAGTATCTCAGCTATTTCAGTGGTTAATCTTTCTTGCACCTGCAGGCGTTTAGACAAAGTCTCTACAATTCTTACCAATTTACTCAATCCCGTAACGCGTCCTTGCTTTGGAATATAAGCAATATGCACCTTTCCTATAAATGGTAGCAGATGGTGCTCGCACATAGATTGTAAAGGTATCCCCTTTAAAAGCACTATCTCATCATGTTTTTCAGATAGAAGAACTTCTAGCTCTTTAGCTGGGTCTTTTGATATGCCGCTGAATATCTCATCATACATCTCAGCCACCCTTTCGGGGGTTTTTTTAAGGTCTTCCCTGTCTGCATCCTCTCCAATTGCCTCTAATATCATCCTTACTGCCTTTTGTATCTTACTTTTATCCATCTATCCCCCTTAAGTTGACACCCTGACAATGTTAGAGTGTCAACTTTGTTTGTTTTAACATTATTTCTAAGTTCATTTACCAATACAGAATTCTGAAAATATCTTATCCAGCGCCTTTTCTGTTATTACATGGCCTGTTATTTCTCCTAAACTTTCTATTGAAGACCGGACATAAACGCTTATACAATCCATAGGTAATCCACTTTTATGCGCTTTTATAGCTTCATTTATATCTAAAGCAGAGCGCCTTAAGATATCTAATTGCCTTTCGTTTGAAACTCCTATAAAACCGGACCCAGGAGCCTTACCCTTCCAGACTATATCCTTGATTTCATTTTCCAGATTATCAACACCATCTAAATTCAAAGCAGATATACACACAAAAGGGCTTTTTGGAAAAAATCTTCTTATTCCTTTAATGTCCAGCGCTTTCCTGAGATCAAGTTTATTTATAACTACTATCACTTCCTTCTTATTATCCTTTATTCTCTTTATTATATCCATGTCATCTTTATTTAACTTTCTGGATTGATCTAAAACCAACAAAACCAGGTCTGCATTTTCTAAGCAGATATGGCTCCTTCTTATGCCCTCTTTTTCTACCAGATGGTTCGTATTTGTTATACCTGCTGTATCCACAAGCGTAACAGGTATACCTTTAATATTAACAATCTCTTCTATTGTGTCCCTTGTGGTTCCAGGCACATGTGTAACAATAGACCTGGATTCCTTTAATATAGCGTTCATCAGGCTGGACTTACCTACATTAGGGCTGCCACATATAACTGCCTTTATTCCTTGCCGTAAGATCCTGCCATGATTAGAGCTTGAGATAAACTTTTCTATCTCATTTTTCACGCTATTAAGCCTTTTAAAGATATTGTTCTTCCTGAGCCCATTAAGATCTTCTTCTGAAAAATCTATAGAAGCCTCCATATAAGCGTATATTTCAATCAGGTTTTCTCTCATTTCATTTATTTTTTTGGAAAAAAGGCCTTCTAAATTATTCAAAGCAGACCTCAGCGAAAGTTCAGTTTTTGCCTTTATTATATCCAGCACTGCCTCTGCCTGAAGCACGTCTATCCTTCCATTTAAAAATGCCCTTTTAGTAAATTCTCCTGGTTCTGCAAGCCTTGCCCCATTAATCAGGCATAAATCCAGTATTTTCTTAAGTGGCGCTATACCGCTGTGGCAATTTATCTCAACCACATCTTCTTTCGTATAGCTTCTCGGAGCCTTCATTACAGTCAAAATCACTTCATCTACTACCTCTTGCCTCTTGTCCTTTGTCCCTTGTCCCTTTTTTACAATATGCCCGTAATGAACCGTATATGTTTTAAATCTTGAGGGCTTCTTGTCATCTTTAGCCAAAAATATCCTATCAGCGAGTTTTAAGCTATCCTTCCCGCTCAATCGCACAATACCTATGCCGCCTTCTCCTATAGGCGTTGAAACCGCTACAATTATATCATCCAGCTTGAGATTCTCCATGTTATATGCCCATAAGTTGACACTCTGACAATGTCAGAGTGTCAACTTTGTTACATTATTAAAGCACTGCATTGCATCGCCTATTATAAACAGCGAACCAGTAACCAATATCAAATCCTCTTTATTTGCAAGTTTCAAAGCCTTCTGCATAGCTTCATCTATATCGCTGCTATCTTCAAGACCTGGTCTTGAATCTAAAAAATGCTTTTTTAATCTTGATACATCTTCTGCCCTGGGATTATCTTTTGCCTTTGTCAAAATTATTATATCACTAACTGTATCTAAAATACCACTTACGCCTTTTATATCCTTGTCGCCGGATATCCCGAATACGCATATCAGCTTTTTATATCTGAATATTTTCTTTATTGAAGAAATTAATGCTAGCATGCTGGCAGGATTCTGTGCGCCATCTAAAATTATATAAGGCTTTTTTTGGATGATTTGTAACCTCCCAGGCCAAGTTGCTCTCTTTAATCCTTCTCTTATATCATCCTCTCCTATATTAAATTTTTTATATTCTATAGCCTTAAGCATGCCAATGCTAAGAGAAGCATTTTCAATCTGATGAGCTCCAATTAAATCTATTTCTAGATTTTTATAAGAATACCAAGAGCTTTCTATGTCAAAAATCTGGCCTGATTCATTTGAATTTACAATAGAACATTTTATATCCTTTCCAACCTCATATAATTTTGCTTTTTTTTCTTTGCATACTTTTCTTATAACATCCATTGCTTCCTTTTCCTGTAAAACGCTAACAACTAAACTCTGTTCTTTTATAATCCCTGCTTTTTCATATGCGATCCTGCTCAGCGTATCGCCTAATTTATCCGTATGTTCTAAGCTGATATTTGTTATTCCGCATACTAAAGGCACTGTAACATTTGTTGCATCCAGTCTCCCTCCAAGCCCTGTTTCTAAAACCGCTACATCAATCTGCTCTTTCTTAAAATACAAAAAAGTGCATGCCGTCAAAATTTCAAAAAAAGATATCTTGCCTAAAATTTTATGCTCTCTAAATTTTTCTGCAACAGGCATTATTCCTTCTACAACCTCGTTGATCTCTTCTTCGCTTATCATCCCCTCAAACATATCCGTCCTATGACCTTTGGTCTGTGGCCTGTGGTCTAATATTCTAATTCTCTCTTTAAAATCCACAAGGTGCGGCGAAGTATATAATCCAACTTTATAACCAGCTTCCTTTAATATATAAGCTAAAATAGCGCATGTAGACCCCTTGCCTTTAGACCCTGCCACATGAATAACATTTAAATTTTTATGCGGATTGCCTAGTTTATCTAAAATAGCATTCATTCGTTCCAGGTTAAACGAAGCTGCATATTGATACTTAGGTATTTTTTCGAAATTTACAAAGGAATTAATATATTCTATTGTTTTAGTGTAATTCATAACTCAAGTGGCATATTAGGTCAGGCTGTAGTCTGAGGCACATTAGAAAAATTTTGGCAAATGTCCGCGAGGGATTACGGCGAGATTCGCTCAAGTGACAAAACGATAGTCGACACAGAATCGAGCCGTAAACCGTAGCGGACGGCAAAATTTTTCAGTGCCGAACGGCTACAGCCTGACCTAAATTTCGGTATCAATGTTTGAAATGTCTTACTCCAGTAAGAACCATGCTAATACCAGCATCATCGCACGCTTTTATAACATGTTCGTCTCGAATAGAGCCGCCTGGTTGGATTATACTCGTTATGCCTGCTCTTTTAGCTTCCTCTATAGCATCTTCTTTTGGAAAGAATGCGTCGCTGGCACAAGTAGCGCCTTTAGAAAGCCCTTTAGATTTCATAATGGCGATAACCATTGAATCAACCCTGGACATCTGTCCTGCGCCTACTCCTACTGTCTTTGTTCCTTGCGACAATACTATTGCATTTGACCTGACATGTTTTACTATCTTCCAACCAAAAAGTAAAGATTCTATTTCTTCTTTTGCAGGTTTCTTCTTTGTAACTACTTTTAAATCTTTCTCCTCTATATGAAAAATATCTCTATCCTGTATCAAAAGCCCGCCTACAACCTTTTTCAAATCATAATCCTTCTCTATGCCTTTTAACTCTCCGACTTCTATCAGCCTGAGATTTTTCTTATCCATTAAAATATCCAGCGCCTTTTTTTCATATGAAGGGGCGATAATGCATTCTGTAAAACCTGCATTGATTATTGCTTCAGCTGTTTTAAGATCTACAACTCTGTTAAGGCCTACTATACTTCCGAAAGCGGAAAGCTTGTCGCAATCTAAGGCGTTATTATATGCATCAGCCAATGTTTTATTGCTTGCCACACCACATGGATTCGTATGTTTTATAACGCTCGCTGCCGGCTCCTTGAACTCTTTCACTATTTCAAGAGCTGCATCCAGATCTATGATATTATTAAAAGAAAGCTCTTTCCCGTGAAGCTGCTTTGCATTAGCTATACCTACTACGCTTATATTTTTATCTTTATAAAAACTTGCTTTCTGATGCGGATTTTCTCCATATCTCAAGCCCTGCACCTTTTCAAGCTTCAATTCTAGAACATCTGGAAATTCTTTGCCCTCTACCATTGACCCTTCACCTTCAACTTGTTTTTTCAAGTAGCTATAAATCGCCGCGTCATACTTTGATGTTTTCTCGAAAACCTCTACGCCAAGCTTAAAATGCAATTCATCGGAAACAGCCCCGTCATTTTTCTTTAATTCTTCTATCACATCTTTATATCTATCTGGGTTGCACACCACCACGACATCCTTGGAATTCTTTGCAGCTGACCTTAACATACTCGGTCCGCCTATATCTATATTCTCAATCGCTTCTTCTAACTTCACATCAGATTTTGCGACTGTTTTCTCAAAAGGATAAAGATTTACTACCACCATATCTATCAGGCCTATATCATGTTTCCTAATCTGCTCCATATGTTCTTTTTTATCCCGTATAGCAAGAAGCCCGCCGTGAACTTTTGGATGCAATGTCTTTACTCTGCCGTCCAGCATCTCTGGAAAACCAGTGTAGTCTGACACGGATTTAACAGGTATACCCAATCCTGCTATAAGTTTAGCGGTCCCGCCTGTAGATAATATCTCCACTTTAAATTCATTCAACACTTTTACTAATTCTTCTAATCCTTTTTTGTCTGACACGCTTATAAGCGCCCTTTTAATTTTTCGCATCTCCCCTCCTGTTTTAATTTATAAACTCCTGATAAGTTGACACTCTGACAATGTTAGAGTGTCAACTTATTTAGATGTTGAAGCGAATGTTCAACATATCACCGTCTTTAACAATATATTCTTTTCCCTCTATCTTCAATAATCCCGCCTCGCGCACTTTCTGCATATTGCCACTGCACTTAATAAAATCTTCATAATTCACAACCTCTGCCCTGATAAAACCCCTCTTTATATCAGAATGTATCTTGCCTGCAGCCTCTATAACACTCAGGCCCGATTCCAAATGCCAGCCTGTCGTATCTTTGTCTCCTGCTGTAAAAAATGTGAGAAGATTCAATTCCTTGCATATTAGTTTTGACATATTTTCCCTGAAATTATACCCGGAGCCCATCTCTTTAGAAAATTGGTCGCGCTCCTCTGGTTTTAATTCCAAAATCTCAAGCTCTGTCTTGCCGAAAAATCTTATGCAGCTCAAGCCCATTGAAGAACAATATCCCTCAGTCTGGCTTATCTTATCCATATCTATTCCTTCTTCTAGATTTATAACACTAACTATAGGCCTGAGGCTTATAAATGAAAAACCGGAAAAAAGCTTCAGTTCGTCCTTAGTCAAACCTATATTACGCAGAAGTTTTGAGCTTTCAAGAGAATTCTGGCATTTTTTTAATAGTCTCATTTCACTCTCTATGTCAGTCTTGATCTTCATTCTTTCTTTCTCTATTTTAGTAATCCTATTCTGTATAGCCTCCAGATCAGCAAGAATAATGTCCATCATATACCCTTCCAGATCTTTTTTAGGGTTTTCGCTGAAAAAAGCATTTGCCACGCATATAAACAGATCTATATCGTTCAACTTAGAATATTCCTTGCCTGTAAAATCTGCGTTTGAACTAATGTCCAGGAAAGCTGTTTCAGGATATACTTTTTTCTTTGAGGAAAAGATATCGCTAAGTTTTTCTATGCGGCTATCCATAAATTTAAACATGCCTATATCGCCGGTAATATTAGCAGATTGCAGCAATACCTTAAATATAGTAGTTTTCCCAGATTGCGCTGGGCCAATTATCCCTATTTTCATAAGATATATAGATACCTTTGAATTCTGTCCCGCCGCTTTGCTTCGCAAAGCGAAGCAGCGGGACAAAATTGGCTAAGGAATTAAGCTGTCCGGAGGCGGGTGATAACCTCGAAAATCTCACTTTCTTTAGCTTTTTTATCCTCTATTTTTATCTTTATCTTAACTGCCTTTGGCAAGCCAACACCTGACGCCTGATCAGAATTCCATGCATCTTGCCATACCAACCCGTCAAAATATGAAAATTCCAATTCTGAAACATTATCACTCAACACATCGCTATGGCCATAGGTTGTAAAATCATAATCTGGATCTATTTCATCATTGCGCATAAGAAGCCTTTTAGCGCTATCCAGCCAGTATTCCACCTCGCTGAGTTCAAATACGCCTGAATCCGAAGAAACGAAAGAAATAAAACTAACCCTAGATTTATCTCCTGTAAACTTACAAAAAGAATTAGAGTTGATTACCGATTGACTTATCTCTGCGCTAATCCTAGAGATAGAGCTTCTCGCATTTTGATACCGCTCGCTTCTAGTCTCACCTTTTTGCCAGGATTTTGAAGCACTACGAAAAATAGTAAATGTAGAAGCCACTATCATTGCCAATATCGCAAGGGAAATAAGCACTTCTACAAGAGTAAACCCTTTGAGCCTATTTAATGACATAGGTGATAAAATCTTTAGACCTTGTGGTATTTCGTTCAGGCCAGGTTACAGTCACAATAATCTTTCTCATATCGTCGCTTGACTCTACTCCCTCTAGCGAAATATTATTTATCTTTATAGCCCACTCAAGATCTCCGTCTTTTCCTGAGAGAGGTATCTTGGGAGGAAGCTCTATTATCGCATCAAACCCAGCCAGCTTAACATCTTCTATTTTATTCTGCGCCAGAAAAGATGCCTTTGTCATCATACCTGCGCGCTGTGACGCCCTTAAGCCAATAGGAAATATCTGCAATACTCCCACTAAACCAACAGCCAATACAGCTATTGCGATAATCAATTCCAGCAGCGAAAAACCTCTATTCCTTTTCATCAGTTCCTTAGCTAATTTTGCTCAAGTTGACACTTTTGTCATTGTCAGAAATGTCAACTTGAGCAAAATTCAGCGGTGACAATACATCTTATTCGATAAGCCTTGCGAGCGAGAATAACGGCATAAACATTGAAACTACAATAAATCCTACAACAAGGCCCATAAAAACTATAAGCAGAGGTTCCAAAAGAGAGGTAAGGCCGCTTACTGCAACATCCACGTCATCTTCAAAATTATCCGCAATCTGCATCAGCATCTTTGCCAAATCACCTGTTTCCTCGCCTATATTTACCATTTTTGTAACAAGCGGAGGGAAAGCCTTGCTTGCCTCCATAGGCCCTGATACGCTTTCTCCCTCTTTGATACTATCCCGTATTTGTATAACTGCTCTGGCAATAAATTCATTTCCTATTGTATCTCTCACTGTTTGAAGCGCAGCGAGTATAGGAACTCCGCTTGAAAGTAATGTCCCCAGAGTTCTTGAAAATCTTGCGACACTAACTTGCTGTATCAAATTTCCTACAATAGGGATACGCAGCTTTAACTTATCAACTATCAATTTTCTACCAGGATTTTTTATAATTGCCTTATATAGTGCGATTATAGCTAGTGGCAAAAAAGGTATAAGAAACCATATGCGCCTCGTGACCTCGCTTATGACAATCAATATCTTGGTAGGAAGAGGCAGACTTCCTCCGAGTTCTGAAAACATATTTGTAAAAGTAGGTATTACAAACACCATCAGCATTATTAGTATGAGAACTGCGACTATCATTACAAACATTGGATACATAAGCGCTGACTTTACCTTATCCCTCAGCTTCTGCGTCTTATCCAAAAACTCAGACAAACGCTTAAGTATGTCTTCGAGCATACCTCCCAACTCTCCCGCCTTTATCATATTTATATAAAAACCAGGAAATACTTTCGGAAAGTGAGCTAAGGCTTCTGAGAAATTGGAACCGCTTTCCACTTCATCTGCTATTGATTTTATAACGCTTTTTAAACCCCCTGGCTCCAGTTGATCATGCAATGTCCTGAGGGCTTTTACAAGAGGTAGGCCTGCTGCTATAAGCGTGGCAAGCTGCCTGGTAAATAAAACGAGAGATTTTGTGCTTACCTTTTTCTTGAAGTCTAATATTGCCAAAAATTTCGAAAAATCCATCGTTCATCTTTTTACAACAGTATCATTGATTTCTATGCTCAAGCCTTCTCTTAGATCTTTGATATCGGCTGCGGCAATTCTGTCGCGCATCTGTATAATCTCTACTGAGCCAAGAAATGTTTCTCCCCTGTAAACATTAAACTTATTCCCTATGTCAATCCCGTCCTGCTTGCCGATATCTATTACAACAAAATTATGCTCCTTGTTGACTGTAACAACCCTGCCTTTTAACTCCAGCTTTTCTCCTAGCCGTTCCAAAGAAGGAGTTGTAAGCTTGGCTGTTTTCTGGGCACGAATAGGGGGCAAGTCCACTTCTTCAGGACTATGATAAGCCTCTGCCCTTGCCTCCTGAGACTTAACTGCGCTTTCCTGAAGCGCAATTTTAAATTTATTTATTTCTTGATTTTTATATTCCGCATCGCTTTCAAGCCTGGCGAGTTTTGCCTTCATGCTTTCTTTTTCAGCAAGGAGGCTATTATATTCATTCGCTATCTCTTCAAATTTTGATATCTTGGACTTAAGTACACTATTCTCCATTGCAATTGTCTCGGATATTCTCTTGTCATCTTTATTTACATTTTTTTCTCTAAGAAGGTCATTGCTTATAATTTGCGCTACCTGTTCAGAATCTTTCAGACTTTGCTCAATTAAATTTTTCTCTTCCTGTAACTTGGCAAGCATTAGATCCTTGTTTACGCTTTCAGCCTTTAACCTGGATATAATCTGATTCTTCGGCTCTATATCATTTTTTAATCTTTCTATCTCCACTTCCAAACCAACCTTCTGTTTAATAAGGTTTGCGACAAACATATCTGATTCCATTTCTCTCAATCTCTTTTCAAGAAACGCTTTTCCTTTTTTGACACTCGCGAGCTCTCTCTTCAAACCATCCCTTTCGCTAACCGCTATCTCGTGTTCAGATCTCAGGTCAGTATGGCTTACCTTCAGGGTGTTAAATCTTTCTTCTATGGACTGTAATTTTGATTTTAATTCTGTCTTTTCTCTGGTTGCCAGCGCAAGTTCCGTGCTTAGTTTATCCATAGTGGTTTTAAATAATTCTTCCAGATTTGTATATTCATTATAGAGTTTTTCCTTTGAAAGAAAAAACCAAGCTGTGCTAAAGCTGCTTAACACCACTAATCCTACCAATATCCATAGTATTGACCGCAGTGTTTTATCCATAGCTTTGTCTCCTTAAATATTTTTACAGGTTTACCTTTTTTTTATTATACCATATATTCTTCTTCGAATAAATACTAATAATCGTTTTGGCATTAAAACTATTGCATTAAAATCTTCGAAGATCATATAAACGCTTGGTACCAAAAATAATGTCATTAGTGCGGAAGATGTGAGCCCGCCAATAACAGTTATCGCAAGAGGAGACCACAGGTTTGCTGATTCGCTTCTATCAAATGCCATTGGCACCAGCCCGAGTATTGTCGTAGACGTAGTCATAAATATCGGCCTGAATCTGTTCTCGCCTGCCATAACGGACGCGCGCAGTATATTCCAGTATTTGTCAGTGTGACTGCCGTCTTTTTTAATCCTAAGGAAATTTATCCTATCAACTAATATGATAGCGTTATTCACAACAATACCAGCCAGCATTATAGCGCCTATAATAACGCCTCTTGATATAGGCTTATGAGCTATAAAAAGCGCTGTTACAACTCCAATTATTGCAAGCGGAACTGAAAGAAGTATTACAAAAGGCTGGATAAGCGACTCAAATAAAGACGCCAGCACCATAAAAACTAATAATAGCGTTATCCATAGAACGCCTGGCATCTGGACATAGGGTGACGTTAGAGAAAAAGGAAACGCTGATAATTCTTTTTCATTTTTTATATTCCTTTCATAATCTCCGCCTATCCTCCAGTAATAATCCTTTGGAAGTTCCATGTCCCCAAGGCTTGCCTTTGCTTTTTCCACTGCCTTCTGCAAAGACCCTTTTGAAACCATTGCTGTTATTTGCACAATTCTTGTCTTATTCTTTCTTATAATTTCACTCATGCCTATGTCTGGCACAAAATCCGCGATCTGCTCTAGAAATACAGAGCCACCTTCCGGAGTATATACTGTAAGTCTCCTTACATCATCCACTTTAGCTCTGTATCTTTTCTGTAGCCTTGTTATAGTCTCTATTTCTTTTGCTTCGGTATGGAAAAGTGTAGCCCTTAGGCCTTTTATTTCTCCATGCAATGTCTCTGCTACTTCCTGGGTTGTAAATCCAAACGAACTTGCCTGCTGTTTATCTATTTTAACAAGCCATTCAGGCCTGCCGCTTATTCTGGACATTCTTATATCCTGAAGGCCGTCTATACTGCCAAGCCTCGTAGCTATCGAGATAGCGGTTTCTTTTAATATCTTGTAATCGTATCCACAAAGATCCAGAGTAAGTTCTTTTAACCCGCTTTCTTCTAATTCTGAAAAATATATAAAACCTCCCTTATAATGCCTTGCAACTGTATCCCCTTCCAGCCGTATAGCATCCATTACTTCTTTTGTAGAGCTGGCTCTGTCTTTTATAGGCTTTAATTTAACATATATCTTTGAAGACCCTGGCTCAATCCTGGATGTAAAAGTCTTTATCTCTTTTACATTAGTAAGCTTTTCCTCTAATTCTTTCGCCATCTTATCAGTGACATCTAATTTAGCGCCAGGCTCTAATTCAACAAATATTGTAAAGCGGCCTTCTTCTGCATCTACCATAAATTCTTTTTGCAATTTCATACCGAAAAATAACGCAACAGCTAATATCAAAAATGCCGCGACCAGCAATAGATACCTAAACCTCAGTGCCATAAATAGGCCTTTTCTGTATAAGCCTTTTATTTTAATAACCACGCTCTTCTTTAACGCCTTCCGTTCTTTTTTTTCTATTGGCTTACGCGCCATCTGGCTTAATAAAGTAGGCACCAGAGTCATAGCTACAAATAAACTCGTCAATAGAGAATAAGTAACGGTAAAGGCAAGCCCGCTCCAAAGCATCCTTGTTTCTTTATTTACAAATACAAATGGAAGAAATACTATAACAGTGGTTATCGTGGATGTAATTATCGCCAGAGCCATTTCTGAAGCGCCTTCTATAACCGCATTTTTATCCTCACCTCTCCAACCGAGCGAAGGCAAAAGTTCAGACCTTTTTTTATCCACGTTATCAAGCACAACTATTGAGTTATCTATAAGCATACCTATGCCAAGCGCAAGGCCGCTTAATGTCATTACATTCAAGGAAAGCCTCTGAAAATACATAAGGATAAACGTAAACATAACTGAGATTGGAATAGTAACGCTTATTATAAATGTCGGCCTTAGGTCTCTCAGCGTTATCAAAAGTATCAGGACTGAAAGAAATGCGCCAATTACAAGAGAACTCTTCACTGCATCTATCGCATTATTAATTACATCTGCCTGATTAAGCGTAGCCTTTATATAAATGCTTTTATCTATTATATTTTTAATCTGATTAAGTTCTTTTTTTATGCCACTAATTACTTTGATTGTATTGGCTGTAGATTCTTTCTGGATATATATTGAAACTACCGGCTCTATATCTGTCCTTGCATAATTTGAAGGATCTGCATAAGAGTCCTTCACGGTTGCAATATCCTTAAGTTTTATAACAGCTCCTTGCGGGGTAATGCTCACGCCTATATTTTCCATATCTTTAACGCTTTTAAAAGCTCCTATAGCCCTTATAAGGTATCTATTTTTCGTCTTGGTAATGTCTCCCAAAAGCAGGTTGAAATTATTCGCTCCTAATGAACTCACTACGCTATTTATAGGCACGTGATAAGCCTGAAGCCTTGCCTGGTCTATCTCAACAAGAATCTTCCTTTCTTTCCCTCCATATAAATCCACATTTGCCACGCCTTCTACCCTTAAGATCCTTTCCTTAATCTGCTCGTCTACGACCCTCCTCAACGCTTCTACTGTATGGATATTGCTTGTAACTGCAAGCACCATTATAGGGGTATCGGATTCTTTATATTGGGCTAATATTGGTTTTTCAATTTCCCTGGGAAGTTTGTCTTTTATCCTAGAAAATTTTTCTCTTGTTTCCAGCGCTGCAAAATCCATATTAATGCCAGGCTCAAACTCAAGCCATATCGTGGATTCTCCTGCCTTTGATGTAGAATAGACGTTTTCAAGATGGGTAACCGTAGACACAGCTTCTTCTATCGGCTTTGTAACCATACTCTCGACTTCCTGCGGAGGCATGCCTCCTCTTACTTCTATAATTATACTGATGTCTCCGTAGGAAATATTCGGCTTTAGTTCAACAGGAAGCCTATACAGAGAAACTACGCCCAAAATAACAATACCTATAAAGAACATTGTTATGCTTACAGGCTTATTTACTGAATAACTTGGAAGGCTCATTTTAGCTCATACCATCTTCCCGGCCCCAGAGGACCTTCTGCTTTCAGAAAACCTTTATCCATAAGATGCCTCAAATCCCGCGCCGCAGTAGGTATTGATATCTTAAATAAATCCGCATATTCTTTTCTTGTAATCCTTCCTGATGTTTTAATATATTCCAATAATTGAATCTGCCTTTTGGTAAGCTGTATGTTCTTTGGCTCCTCTTGCTTTTTAGGCGCGTATTCTATTTTAAATACCTGAGGTTTTTCCAGCGCCTTTAAAGGCATTACAATTACATCTTTTACAACCTCAGGCTCATCAATTTGCAGTGGTTCATTGCCGCTCACTACCTTAACGGGTTCTATTTTAATTGCTTCAGGAGCAGCTTGCGCTGTAACGGACGCAACTTGCTCTTTCTTTCTTTCTAACCACGTTGCAGTCATAGTATAAAGCGTTGGAATTACAAAAAGCGTCAGAAAAGTGCAAACAATAAGACCTCCCATCACAGCTATTGCCATAGGGGCTTGAAGCTCAGAACCTTGTCCAAGGCCAAGCGCTAGCGGAAGAAGGCCTAAAACCGTAGTAAATGATGTCATCATTATCGGCCTGAGCCTGTTTGACCCTGCCTGGATAACCGCTGTCAAAAGATCCTTCTCTTTACTTCTAAGAATATTTATTTTATCTATTAGAACTATCCCATTATTGACAACAACCCCGCCTAGCATTATTACGCCTAATATAACCACAACGCTGATAGACGTATGAGTCAGAAATAAAATCCATGCAACGCCTATCAAAGATAATGGCAGGGTAAACATAATAATAAAAGGCTGCCAGAATGATTCAAATTGGCTCGCCATAATCATATACACCAGCAGCACTGAAAGGATTAACGTGAACATCAAACTTAAAAACGATTCTTTCATTTCCTGGTTCTCGCCGGCTAATTGTATTGTAAAATCCTTCTCGATCTGCTTTGCGGCCTGCTTTTTTATATCAGCGTACTTGTCCATTATAGAATCTATCGCTTTATTGACATCCCCTATTACCTTATCGATGGGCCTGCCCGTAACATTTGCGGTCATTAGTATTATCCTCTGCTGATCAAGCCTTTTTATTTCGCTCGGACCGACTCCATGCGAAATATAAGCAACCTCTGAGAGCGGGACATCTATTCCTAATGGCGAGTGTATTAATATATTTCTTACGCTTGAAAGCTTTTTTCTGTCCTCAGGCCTTAGCCTTACCTTTATATCTATCTCCCTCCCCTGCTCTTTAAACTTTGTAGCGGTAATTCCTTTAATAGCCACATGAGCTGCCTGAGCTATAGAACCTACCGAGAGATTGTATAAAGCAGCTTTATCCTTAATAATATTCACTTTTGTTTCTGGCGCCGGAGGCGCAAGGCTCGTTCTTATACCATATATACCTGGTATTTTGGCCAGTTCAAAACGAAGTTCTTCATAAAGTTTTTTTGTAAAACTAAGATCTTGGCCTTTTATCTCTATCACTATAGGCGCGCTGCCCATCAATGCACTCTTAAAAATACTATCTTGCAAAATATATTCTATTTCTGCACCTTCTAGATTTTCTTTATCTAATTCTTTTTTTAGATTCTGTATTATTTGAGAGGTATTGAGCTTGCCTTTTTGTTTACCTTTTTTAAGATTAACAATAATATTGGCCTGATGTGAACCAAGGGTCTCTATCATATCCCCCATGCCTCTTTCTTTGCTGGAACCGATAGTGATCGCTATACTATCAACATCTTTATTATTTAAAAGTTTTTCTTCTATCTTCCTAATGCTGGAATCCGTTATCTCAAGCCTTGTGCCTGTCATAAGATTAACTTTCATGGCAAATTCGCGCTGGTCTACCTTAGGCATGAACTCTTTATTAAGAAACCGGAATATAATCATGCTAAATAAAAACAGGATAAGAACTCCAAATATTACCAGTTTTTTATTTTTTAGCACAACTGGCAGAGACTTGCCATATACGCTTCCCATCCATTTGACCAATTTAAACTCTGAACCTTCTGTCATAGGCGCTTCCTCGACAGAGCCGGGCTTTTTCCTGCTACTTAAAGTTACAAACAAAGGAATTAACGCTAAAGACACATATAATGAGGCCATAAGAGAATATGTAACAGTTATAGCAACCTCTTTAAAGAGTTGACCCGCGATGCCTGTAACAAATATCATAGGTAAAAATACAACTACTGTTGTCATGACAGAGCCCCATATAGGGCTTTCAACCTCATTTGCGCCAATCCTTGCAGCCTCTTTTAATTCTTTTCCACTCTGAATATGATTTGATATATTCTCAATAACCACAATACCTGCGTCTACAAGCATACCTATGCCCAAGGCAAGTCCGCCGAGAGAAAGCATATTCAGCGAAATGCCACTAAAATACATAAGCGTAAATGTAATCATTATTGAGATAGGAATAGACAAAGCAACTATCAATGCGGGCTTTAACTTTTTTAAAAATAACCACAAAACCAGGAATGCTAAAAGTCCGCCCTGCCATGCAGCGTCTCCAACATCCCTGATGGATTTTCTGATAAAAATAGACTGGTCATATACTATATTTAAGTTTATACTTTTAGGCAGGTCTTTTTTTATATCATTAATCCGTTTCTTTATGCTGTCCGCCACCTGCAATGTATTAGAACCTGCCTGTTTCAGAATAGATACCGATATATTTTCTTTCCCGTTAAACCTGGAAATACTGGTACGTTCCTGAAATGTATCCTTTACTTCTCCAATATCTTTCAGGTATACAAGCCTCACCATTTCTTCTTTTTTCTTTTGAGCCTCCAGGTTTTCTAAAAGAGACCTCTGACTTTCAGGCTCGTCGCTCCCTACAACCGTATCCTTTATCTGAGAGATTATTTCAAACTCCCCTATAGTGCGTATCAGATATTCGTAAAAATGCTCTTCTATGTTACCTGCGGGATAATTAAGATTTGAGGCTTTTAACGCTTCCACTATTTTATTTATTCCTACGCCTGATGCCCTTAGCCTTGCCTGGTCAATTGATACAACTATTTCTCTCTCCAGCCCGCCTGTTATATTGCACGAGGCAACACCGGGCACTTTTTCAAGTTCATCTTTTATAAATTTCCTGGTAAGTTTTAAAAGTTCCAAAGGCGTTTTTTCGCCTGTAACGCTAAGGGTCATTACGGGGAGTTCGAATGGATTGAATTTCATTACTATAGGATCTGCTGAGCCCAGAGGAAGTCTTTCTTTCACAAGGTCTATCTTTTCCCTCACGCCTAGCGAGGCAAAATCCATATTTGTTCCCCAGTTGAATTCTGTAGTCACAAGGGAAATACCTTCCTTTGAAGTGGAGCTGATCCGCTTAAGACTGCCGACAGTGCCGACCGCCTCTTCTATGATCTTAGTTATAAGGGTTTCTACTTCTTCCGGAGCGGCGTTTTCGTATGTAGTTACAATGGTAAGTTGGGGATAAGAAATGGCTGGAAATAATTCCTGAGGCAACCTGCCGAGGGAGATCAAGCCCATAAGCACAATCCCCAGGAAAATCATTATTACAGTTACAGGTCTATTTATCGAAAGGTCTGGTAGCTTCATTGAGCTTGAGTATTTTCCTGGACTTCTATAACTTGAACCGGCATTTCTTCTTTTAGTTCCTGAGGTGTTTCTGTAACTACCAATTCACCTTCGGCGATACCTTCTCCTATAACAGAATAATCTGTAGTAACGTATTCTACCTTGACCTGTTTAATGCGAACTTTATTTTGATCGTCAACCACAGATACGGTGTACCCTTCGTCTTTTTTGTTAAGGCTGAGGCTGGGAATAACTATCGCATTGTTAAATTCAGCGACTGTTATCATAGCCCTTGCAAACATCCCAGGTAAAAGCTGAACATCAGGATTAGGAAGCTTTATCTTGGCAGTCAGCGTCCTGGATTTTCCTTCTATAACAGGATATATATAATCTATCCTGCCATTAAATACAACTCCGGAATGAGCGTCTAGTGTCACTGCAACATTTTGCCCGAGCGCAATCTTGTCTATATCTTTTTCCACTATGCCAAGTTCCACAAATACCTCTTTTACATCATAAAGAGTAGAGATTTTATTGTTAGGCGTCACAAACTCTCCAACCTCTGCCTCTCTGGTCCCCAGAACGCCTTCGCAAGAAGCAACCATATCTGTCTTTTTAAGTTCTGACTCTGCAGATCTTACTTCCACTTCTGCCGATTTAGCCTGCTCGCCAGCGCTTTTTGCTTCCAGTTCCACTTCTTCTAATTTTGCTTTTATAATGCCTCCTATATCGTAAAGATTTTTATATGTCTCATATTTCTTTTTTGCAGCAAGGGCTTGCGTTTTTGCGGATTCCAGCTTGCTTTTTGCATAGTCTATCTTTAATTGCGCGTCTTTCTTGTTAAGAGACGCTATTATCTCGCCTTCATTTATTACATCGCCTTCCCTGAAATTTATAGAATCTATTGTGCCATTAATCTCAAATCTAAGAGGTATTTCTAATACGCCCTTTACAGTGCCCATAGCGGGTAGATCGTCTTTGAAATCCATAGGCGCAACCTTATAACATCTCACAGGAATTGCTTCTTGCTCTTTCTGTTCCTGAGCCGCACCTTCAGGCCCTGGTTTTTTAGCCCCCTGCTTCTTTCCTATATCTTCAGCCATCTGTTTTATCGAATCAAGGCCTTTTCCTGGCTGGCCCTTCTTCCCGATACTTTTTATCCACATGACTCCAAAAACCAGAACCCATAAAGCTATAAAACCTATTATTAATACTTTTAATCTCTTTTTCATAATCTCCTCTTTTTATTTTGTATTAGCCAATTTAAAATTTTCATCATCCAGAAATAGCGAGTATCCTGTGGCTTTATTCAGTTTTGCCAGAGACTGATACAAGCTTCCAAGCGCTTCTACGTAATAAGCCTTTTCATCTGTAAGGCTCATATAGGACTGGATTAATTCCGAAAGCGATACCTCATTTAATTCTGCGCGGGCTTTGGTAACCTTGAATTCCTCTTCTCTATATTTAATCTTATTAAGATTTGTCATTATCTGGATTAAACCTTTTTTATAATTTAAATATGACTCCTTGACTTCTCTAATAATACTGTCTTTTACCTGCTCCAGCTCATCCTTTGCTTTTTTATACCCTATCTCCGCAGATTTCTCTTCAGAGAAATGCTGAAGCCCGTCCAATAGCCCGTATTCTACAGATTTACTGATAGATTCTGTCCTTGTTGTTTGGCCATGTTTCTGGCTTGTCTTATCCTTTGTAAAGGTACTAGAAAGAGTATTCCCGCCTAAAGGTTTTGTTACCTTAAACCCCAAATACCAATCATTATCCATATTTAAAGTTTCTGTTTGATATGCGCCTCCGGACTTGCCGTATGTGCCGGTCAGGTCCACCCTAAGTTGATTCTTGCTTTCTGTAATCTTGCGCTCATAATCATTAAATTCCAGCATATATCCTTTTGCCTTAAGGTCTGGCCTGGATCTAAAGGCTAAACCCGTACATTCCTCCAGAGTCACATCTACCACAATTGGCTCCAGGTCTTTTCCCGGCTCTTTATCTATTATCTCTATTGTCTTTTGTTCTCCCTTGGCATTAACTGCCTGCGCCAAAGTAAGTTTTGCCATAGCCAGTGTGTTCTCGCTTGATATAATCTGGTAATTTATCTGCTGCATTTGAGATTCTAACTGTAAAAATTCTGTCCTGGTAATTAAGCCAAGCTCAAGCCTTTTCTTAGCTCCAGTGAATATATCGCTTGTCTCTTCTAAAAGTGCTTTATGTAATTTTACATCCATTTTGCTGACCATATATGCATAAAATGCTGATTCTACTTCAGCTCTTAAATCCTGCAATATCTTGTCATAATTTGACGTAGACGCTTTAAGATTGCTCATCGCCTGTTCAACTGCATATTTAAGCCTCCACCCATAATACAATGGGTACTCAAACTTAAGCTTGTATTCCTTATCTGTAAAATCCTGAGTTGTTCCAGCAGTCTTTCCCGTAGTCTCTAAATAATTCAAGGTTGCTGCTGGATAAAGGCCGCGCCTGGCTTCCCGTATCTTGAGTTTAGCTAATTCTATTTCTTCCTGGGCTATTTTTGCAGCCATATGATTTTCTAATGCTATATCCACTGCGTCATTGATGCCTAAATTGGCTGCTTCTCGATTTGCGGTCTCGCCGCTCGCTCGAAGAATATTGTTAGAGCGAGGTTGAGAACTATCAATATCAAATATGATAGGCACATCTATCCACAAATCTTTACTCCCTAAAACCTCTGGAAATGGCTGGTATCTTTTATACATCCAAACTGTATTCAAACATAAATTATCCAATTCCCTATTGTCAGAAGACTCGGAAATATACACATCCTTAAGTTCTCCCCAAGGCGAAAGAAAAAGCTTTAGTCTTACCTCGCCTTTTGAGCTATATAAAATAGATGGATCTGGTTTTGGAATAGACCTATAAATATCTTTAGATATATCTATTATATATTGTGTTATCTCTTCTTGTGATTGGCTATATACAGATGATACGGTAGGATTTATTGCTGTAACTACAATGAATACAAAGAAATATAATAATATGATACGCTTTATACGCATCTCTTCTCCTATTTTTGAGAAGTATATCATATTATTATTATTTTGTCAAATGATACAGTTATGATATGGTTATTATTTGCTAGACCTGCACAAAAATATCTCTTATCACCCTGCTTCGTTCCTAGGATATATCTTCAAGAATGCGGTGATGAACTTCGCAGGATTACGCTTGCACGAATATATCTCGTATCACAACACTTGCTGCACCTAATGCTACAGAATCTTCTCCAAGCTTTGCGGGTATTATTTTAACAACATTTGCAGGCTCTTCAAATGCCCATTTTCTAACAGTCCTTCTTAATGGCTCTAAAAGTAAGCTGCCAGCCTTTTCGATTCCTCCTCCAATAACCACTATTTCAGGGTTAAATAAATTTACAAGATACGCAATCCTTATTCCAAGATTCACAGCTCCGTCTTCCAGGAGTTCTATTGCAAGAGCATCTCCTGCCTTTGCAGCTTCTATGATATGATCTATTGTAATATTATCCAGTTTATTATCGCAGAATTCAAGTATCTTTGTCTTAACATCGTCTTCTTTTATAAGTTTTTTGACCTGACTTACTAAACCTAGATCAAGTCCTGCAGGAAGGAGCAAAGAAACATTCTTTGAAACCTGCAAATATTCTTCGTTGCGTGGACAATTGATCCTTACCTCTCCTGCGCTGCCTGATGCCCCACAATACATAGCACCTTTTATAATAATGCCGCTCCCTACATCGGAATACATGTAAATCACATCCTGTATATCCATAGGAAGAGCGTGCATCTTTTCTCCGAACGCAGCAAAAGTTGCGTCGTTACCTATAAAAGAAGGAAGCCCAAATCTTTGCTCAATCATCCCTTTTATGGATACATAACTAGCCCTTATCCCATTCTTTGCAGAGTCCCTCACTGTACCGAGATGTTCGTCTATAACTCCGCTTACCCCTATACCAACACCTCGTATTTTATTTTTGTCCACGCCTTTTTTCTTTAACAACTCATCTATTAGTTCAAGCGAGGCTTCTATAATCTTATCCATACTATCTTTTATTCTGGCCTTTTTCACCTTGGTTATAACCCTTCCTGCAAGATCAGTCACAAGGCCTATCATAGTTGTGCCAAAAACGTCCAAGTGGCCTAAATCAATCCCTATTGCATACATGCTATCATCATTTAATTTAACAACCGTTGGTTTTCTGCCTCCCGTAGAAACCTCCATGCCCCCTTCTGAAACCAGTCCCTTATCAATATAACTATTTATATAGTTAGAAACAGTCACTATGTTCAGGTCTGTAACTTTTGAGATATCAGCTCTTGTAATAGGGCCATTTCTGCGTATGAGTTCAAGTATTGCAAAATTCTTTCTCTCGTGGTCTGAGAACGTATAATTATCGTACATCCTGCCTTTCCTGATAGCCATCATATATACCCCCTTGTCCAGATTACTATTTTTAGTTAATACTATTATTTTATATTATACTTCTTTTTATCTTTAAACGTCAATACTTTATTTTCTGCTTACAGAATACTTCTTAAATTTAATTTATTAACTCTTTTGCAAATTTTTAAATTATAAGAAAAGCTGAATTGTATCTAATCTTGCCCTAAATTGATTAATTTTTATAGCGGCCTGGTTCCACAAAAAAACTTCCGAAGTCGCTGTTCTGCAACTTCGGAAGTCGGTTAAATCCAGATATATGAAAAACTATACGCCTTTTTCAACTTTTGAACGTATTTCTAAAAGTAGCGTTATTATTTCTGCTGTAACGAGAAATATGAAGAAATACACTATTCCTAATAAAAGTCCTATAAAACCTGTTGCTTTAGGAGCCTCTGGTGTACCGCCTCCTATGAATATGACAATAGCAGCTACTATCCCTATGGCCAGAGAAGCCCATGATAAAACTTTAAATATTACAGAACCGATTTCCAGAACTTTGTATTTTTTATCCATTACATCCTCCTTTCTTTAGCTTGTTTATTTTTAAATAATTATACTATATACAATACAATTATTTGCCTTATCCTACCCCTACCCCTAGCAGCATATAAATGAGTTTATTGGCTGTTCGGGACAGTTTTTGCTTTGCAAAAACTGGTAGCCCTAAGGGGATTTGAACCCCTGTCTTCAGATCGAGAATCTGACGTCCTGGACCAGGCTAGACGATAAGGCCTCCAACCTTTTAATCCAACCCATGATTTTAGTAAAAAGCTTCTTGTCTGCTACTTTAACCTAAAGAGTGCCACGAAGTATTTTTAACTTGCTGCTTTTACTAAACAAAGTACTCTTATTATATAAAACTTGTTTCTTAAGTTTTATCCTATTGCTTTTAATTCTAACTATAACCTTCTTTTATATTATAATGAAAGAAATCCAAAAGTCAAATAATTTCAAAGGTTGCGCTATGACGGATTTTTAACATTGACACATATATTATTATTGTGTATTATCTGAAATAGCTATATGGCTACTATTATCGGGACCGGTATAAGCACTAAATTAGATTCCTTTTCTGCAGGCAAAGAAGCTGCCTTAAGCGCCTATTATCAAATCGAAAAAAAAGACCCCAATATAATAATTACATTTATATCTACAATATTCGATCAAGAGACCGTAATAAAAGGTATACGTTCTATAATAAGAGACACTCCATTAATAGGATGCTCCAGCATGGGGTCTATTTCTACCTATGGTTCTCATAGAGACTCTGTAGCTGTATTTATAATCAGCTCTAATTCTATTGAATTTTCTTACGGGATAGGCCGCGAGATTAATAAGTCTTCGCGTTTAGCAGGGCACAAAGCTAGTAAACAGGCTTCTGACTCAACGCACAGCCCAAAACAACTTTATATGATGTTTTCTGACAGTCTGTCAGGAAACAGCGCTGATATCCTAAGAGGCACGCAGGAAGTGCTGGGAACAAGTTTTCCTATAATAGGCGGCGGCGCATGCAATAAATCATGCATTGAAAAAACATATCAATATATAAATGGCGAGATACATACAGATTCTGTAGTGGGAATTCTATTATCAGGATACATAAAATTAGGCATGGGGCAATCCAGTGGATGGCAGCCTATAGGAAAACCGCATAAAGTCACAAAAGCAAAATCTAATACCATAAAAGAGATAGATAAAAAAATCGCTGCTGAAATATATGAGGATTATTTTGAGAGATCTTTTGAGAAACTTAGAAATGAAGATATTTGTAAACTAGGCATTAATTATCCTATTGGAATACGTTGGATCAATAAAAATAAAGAGTATCTTACGAGAGTACCTTTAACAATAGAGGAGAACGGAAGCCTTATTTTAAACGGCGATATACAAGAAAATGAGGATATAAGCTTGATGATAGGCGATAAAGATATTGTCCTGGAATCTGCAAAAAAGGCTGCGTTAATGGCTATGAGTAATAGCAAAAATGCAAAAATAGAATTCGCTATTATGTTCAGCGACATAAGCAGGCTATTATTATTAAGAAAAGATGCCTATAAAGAAATAGACGTTGTGAAAAAAATTATAGATAAAAATATACCTATCTTGGGATGCTACACGCTAGGAGAATACGCCCCTTTTAACGCAGAAGAATCTAAAGGCCAGTGTCATTTTAATAACCAGAGTATCTCTATAGCATTATTTTCAGAATAAATATGGACCTATATATAATAATCTCTGTTTTAATTATTGGCGTTCTTTTTATATTATATTATTTTGAAATAAATAGGCGCAGAGGGTCTGAAAAACTAAATAAAAGACTACAGGATATAATAGATCAGCTGGATAGCCAGGCAAGAATAATCATAAAAACTGACTTGGCGCTTAACAAGGCGCAAGAAGACCTGGACAGGAAAATAACAGGCCTATACACGCTTCACGAACTTGGCAAAGAGATAAGTTCCACTTTTAATATAGAAAATATTTTTAGCCTGATAAACCAGCCTTTTGTGCTTAAATTAGGTTTTTCAAAATTATTGATTATGTTAAAAGATGATCTCTCAGGAATGCTCGTGACAAAAAATTCCATAGGTTATTCTGATGCTGAAATAAAAACAATAGAACTGGATCTCAATAAAAGAAGGTTTGCTAATTTGCTATTTAAAAAAGAAAAACCCCTGCTAATCAATAGAGACACTGAAAGCACGAGCCAGGAATACGCTCTTCTGGATATCTTAAACACAGAATCTTTTATAACAGCTCCTATTGCAGTAAAAGACGAATCTGTTGGTTTTATACTTATGGGAAACACTTCTCTGCATGGCAAAGTCGCTGAAGGCGATTCTGAACTTTTGTCCATATTCGCCAACCAGATAGGGACAGCTATTGAAAGTACAAAACTCTACACAGAACTTTTCGGTTCGCATAAGGAATTAGAAAGAAGAGTTACGGAACGCACCCATGAACTCGAAAAATTGAATGAAGAACTTAAAAAGCTCAATAAAATGAAATCTGATTTCATATCTAGCGTATCTCATGAACTGCGTACGCCTCTGACATCCATAAAAGGCTATGCTTCTATCCTGATGACAGGTAAATTGGGAGATGTTTTGCCGGCTCAGAAAGAACGGCTGGAAAAAATAGATAAACACTCCAATAGCCTGGTCCATTTGATAAATAATCTCCTGGATATAGCCAGGATAGAATCCGGAAAGGTCCAGATGGAGATGAAAGATATCTCTATAAAAGAAATGCTGGATTCAATTGTAGATATAATCACCCCCCAGGTTAAAGAAAAAAATATCTCCTTAAAAATAAATTCTAAAATAAAATTCGACAGGATAAAAGTTGACCCGAGCCAGATGGAAAGGGTGTTTTTGAATCTTTTGAGTAACGCTGTAAAATTCACCCCTGAGAAAGGTATGGTAATCATTGAAATAGAAGAAAAAAATGATGCTATCCAATTCAGCATAGAGGACACAGGCATAGGTATTCCTTCTCAGGATATACCAAAAGTATTTCAGGAATTTTTCAGGGCAGACAATGCCCTGGACCAGAAGATAAAAGGATCCGGGCTTGGTCTATCTCTTATTAAAAAAATAATAGAGGCTCATAAGGGCAAAATCTGGTTTGATAGCGAATTAGGCAAAGGTTCCAAATTCACGTTCACGCTGCCAAAATATTAATCAAAGGAGCTAATGTAATATGCTAAAAGAAAAAATACTTATAGTTGACGACGACTCTGATATATTGGATGTCATAAGAATAACCCTTGAAGCAGAAGGCTACGAAATAACAGAAGCGCATGACGGCAAAGAAGCTATTGAGATAATAAAAAAATCCACCCCTGACCTTCTTATAACAGACTTTAAAATGCCTAAGATGTGCGGAGATGAGGTATGCAAAATATTAAAACAGGACATACTGATACAGCACATGCCCATTATAATGCTTACAGGTAAAGGCGAGGTAACTGATAAGATACATGGCATCAACGCAGGCGCTGACGATTATATGGTGAAGCCTTTTGAGCCCCAGGAATTGGTAGCCAGGGTAAAAATGGTGCTTCGCAGAACAGCTAGAGATTTAGATGCGAACCCGCTTACAAGGCTTCCTGGCAATGTTTCTATAATAAATGAGCTGCACATCCGAATAAATAAAAACGAACTTTTTGCAGTGTGCTATGTTGACCTTGATAAATTTAAGGCATTTAATGATAAATACGGATTTGAAAAAGGCGATGAGGTAATAAAAAATACCGCCAGGATACTAATAGACTCTGTGCAGAAAAAAGGCACGCCTCAGGATTTCATAGGCCATATAGGAGGCGATGATTTTGTAGTAGTAACAGCTCCTGATAAAGTAGATGATTTGTGCAAAAAAATCATAGCTGACTTCAGCTCAATAGTTCCTGGGCTATACAATAAAGAAGACCTGGAAAAAGGCTATATAATGGGGAAAGATCGGAAGAAAAAAATCAGAAAGATCCCTCTTCTTTCAATATCAATAGGGGTCGTAACTAACGAGAATAATAAAATCAATCATGTGGGAGAAATTGGTGAATTAGGCGCTGAACTAAAAGAATACGCCAAAAGCCTTCCTGGAAGTAACTACGTAAAAGAACGCAGGGAAATAACTAAGTAACCATTATCCTGAACAAGCGTCGAAGGATGGTGCGCGGGACAGGATTTGAACCTGCAAAGGATTGCTCCCAACAGCCCCTCAAACTGTCGTGTCTGCCAATTTCACCACCCGCGCGCTAAAATCTAGAGCTATTATATAAAACATACCATTAAATATCAAGCATAATTGCCCTATTTATTTCTACTTTAACTGTCTTTTGAGTATTTTCCCTGTAGCTGTCCTAGGAAAAGTCTGCTTAAATTCTACAAATTTAGGAATTTTGAATAAAGCCAGATTTTTTCTTAGATATTTAATAACTTCTGATCCGCTGAGTATTTCATTTTCTTTTAAAACAATAAATGCCTTTGGCACCTCTCCTTTAAACTTATCAGCTATGCCCACAACTGCCGCTTCTTTAATCTTAGGGTGCTTTAGCAAAACCTTTTCTATTTCTACTGGATAAACATTAAAGCCCCGCACATTGATCATGTCCTTTTTTCTATCTACAATATAAATATATCCATCTTCATCGAGCTTGGCTATATCGCCTGTATAAAGCCAATTATCTTTTATGACTTCCTTTGTTTCGGCGTCGTTATTAAAATACCCTTTCATTATATTATCTCCCTTAACCAGAAGCTCGCCTATCTCATTACAAGTTAACTGGTTATTCTTATCATCAATTATTTTTACTTCTACGCCCTCAATAGGCAAGCCCACTGAACCAGGTTTTTTTATTCCACGCACTGGATTTAATGATACCACAGGCGAAGCTTCTGTTAATCCATACCCTTCCACAAGAGGAACTCTGAATTTATTTTCAAAAGCCTTTAAAACCTCTGTTGGTAATGCCGCTGCGCCTGAAATGCAGAGTTTAATAGGGTCTATAAGCTTAAGCACTCTGGAAGTAAACATATGAGGTATCTCCATATGAGCTAAGACATTAAATATGGCCGGTATGCCTATAAATACAGTGATTTTCTTTTTTATTATATTTCTAATAACTCTACGAAAAGGCCTTATGTGTTCGATTATAGTAATGCTAGCTCCCACTGCAAGCGGCAGAAGAATACAGACAGTGAAAGCAAAAGAGTGAAACATAGGTAAGACGCAAATAAAATTATCTTTTTCAGACACATCTATGCTGGATATACAACTCTTAACATTGGAGAGAAAATTTTTATGAGTGAGCATTGCGCCTTTAGGGTTGCCGGTTGTGCCAGAGGTATAAAGTATGGAGGCAATTTCATCTGGTTTTATCAAAACATCTTCTTTTTTTATAATACTCCTCTCTATCATTTCATAAAAATTAAAAGTATTGGGGGCTAAACCATCTATAATAACAGTATATTTCAAATCGGAAGACTTCATCTTCGCTGAATTTATAATATCTAAATTTGTAACTGAGCCTATAATAAGCTTTGCGCCGGAATCCTTTAAAATAAATCCAAGCTCCTCCTCCTTTAGCATATTATTTATAGGCACGCAGATTGCCTCTATGTTAATAATGGCAAAATAACTGACTATAAATTCCGGGGTATTATGTAAAAATAATGCTACCCTATCTTTCTTTTTAATACCTAGATTTTTCAGGCCTTGTCCCAACCTGCTGGCTGTATGGTATAATTCCTTATAACTAATCTTTTTATCTAAAAAAAATAAAGCGGTTTTATCTGAAAATCTCTCTGCGCTTTTTTCGAACATCATTGTCAAATTTTCAGTTAATCTATCTCTCATGTTTTTTATACTGCAGTTTACGCTTGGGAAAGATATGGCTGCTTAACTTATTTATGGCCAAAAAGATTACGCCAATTGATAATAGAATAAGTAGAATTGCAGTGATGGTCAGCGGATAATTATGTTCTGGCATGTACTGTTTGGTCAACATCTCCCAAAGCGAATAAAGGGTAGTTATCATCATGAATATAGCCGGTAAAATAGTAAAAGAGCTGGCCTTTTTGCGCTTGGCCAGCCATACAGAGACTACAATTAAGCTCAATACTGCCAGAAGCTGGTTTGCCGAACCGAAAATCGGCCAGATTTGCTTGAAGGTGTTAGAATAGCATAAAAGCAGCATAAGCCCGGCAGATAGAGAAGCATTAAATATATACGACTTAAATATCTTAGGTGGTTTTATCATTATAATCGCCCAGAGTTCTTCGAATAAATAACGATTAAGCCTTATTGCTGTATCCAGCGTAGTGATTATAAACCCTTCTATCATTAAAATCCCAAAAACCGTTCCTCCGGCTACTGGAAAGCCTAGAGATTTATTCAGCAATGTGCCCATTGCTAATGAAAATGCCAGGACAGGATTGCCTGTTGCGCCTTTCGCTATAGGATTGACAATGCTATTGTAAGTGGCGAAATCCAATCCGCCTGCCACTGTCAATATTACCAACACAGCCAGAATTGATTCCAGCACCATCCCGCCGTAACCCACTCTTTTGGCGTCAGATTCTCTGGATATCTGCTTGGAAATAGTCCCTCCTACAACCAGAGTATGAAATCCTGATATCGCGCCGCAGGCAACAGTAATGAAAAGAAACGGCCATATTGGCCCTAGAATATTCACGCCATTAGCAATATTAAAAGCCGGCGCCTGAAGCTTCACTCCAAGTATGCCCCCGGCGATTATTCCTACAAACAAAAAACAAATCCCAAAATAAAGCAGGAAGGAATTAATGAAATCCCGCGGCTGTAAAAGTATCCATACCGGAACACCGGCTGTTATAATCACGTAAAAGGTAAGTAATATCATCCATACCTGAGGGTTAAGCGTCACTGGAAAAACCACTCCCATGATTATGGAAAGTATGCCAATGATTAAAGCAAAAAGCCCTATCAATGCGACATTGCGCTGTTTTTTATAAAGAAAGAATCCTATCAATGGGGCGCATAAGGTCATTATAATTACTGAGGTGGAAGCAATGCCGCCGATACGAGCTTTGAGTATACCGTCGGAATCAATTATTGTTTTTAGTATAGTTTCTCCAGGCGCGACTTTCATTGATTCCAAAGGCACTAGCGATGTCAGGGATATGACAGTCAGGCGCAAGAAAGCAGAGGTGACATAAATAAGCATTATAATGGTAAATGAAATAAGCAGAAAAAAACCGAATCTACCTAAGGTGCGGTCAGCTACCTCTGCAATGGAATGGCCTTTTTCCCGGATGCTTACGAAAAGAGCGGTATAATCCTGGACCGCTCCGATAAATACAGTTCCTAAAACAACCCATAACCATATTGGCGCATAACCAAATATAAGGGCAACTGTCGGTCCAATAATCGGGCCTGCTCCTGCTATTGAGGCAAAATGATGAGAAAAAACCACTCCTAGTTTAGTGGGGACGTAGTCCACGCCGTCTTTCATGGTAATAGCCGGGGTATGGGTCAAATCATTTTCCTCAAATACCCGAGAGATGAATCCGCCGTAAAATCGGTATGCCAGGAAATAGATAGGTAGGGAAAATATAAGTAATAACCCTATATTCATAACGTATCGTCAACTCCTAATATCCTTCAATTAAATAAATTTTACTTTAGGGCTAATCAAGAGTCAAGGATATTTATCCAAACTGGTGTATTATTTGAATAATTGGGTAACACATGTTTCAATTGCCAGTCCTGGCAGGCCTTCGAAAAGACGCCCGTCCGCCTCAGCGTGGCGGACTTTGCTCCGCGCCGATTCTCGCTCGTCCTGTCCAGGCAGGTCTGAGGCACATTAGAAACGTTTCGGCATCTACGGTAGCTTGCGTATAGGTGCGCAAGGATTTACAGCGAGTTTCGGTCGATTGACAATACGATAGTCGGCAGAGAAACGAGCTGTAAACCGTAGCGCACGGCGAAACCAGTTTCAGTGCCGAACAGCCTACCTGGACAGGACACCCTGCCCGCTCTAATCGGCGAGGCTTTTCTCAGACCTGCCAGGACTGGCAAAAACCTATAAGTATTACCTGACATTGAAAGTATTACAATTTATCCAAACCGGTAGGCACAGTATTATTTACATATTCTTGCTCTTAAAAAAAATAAGGCCCGACGTTGTGCTATAGCCGGGCCTTATTTGCATCTAAGTTATATCTTTACTACGTTTGTTGCTTGAGGTCCCTTGGGTCCCTCTCCGATTTCAAATTCAACTGCCTGTCCTTCGCTCAAAGATTTAAAACCTTCGCCTTGAATCGCATTATGGTGAACAAAACAATCTTTGCTTCCATCATCAGGTGTAATAAACCCATAACCTTTTTGGTCGTTGAACCACTTAACTTTTCCTTTTGCCATTGTCCGCTACCTCCTTCCAATAAAATTTTAGCAAATAATGGCAGAAAGAAAAATCGCAAGGCGAATTCTATTTTACCTTGCGGCTATAAACTTCTACTCACCTATTTACTATTGGGTTTAGTATACCTTAATTCTCTCCTGTTGTCAATAAAAATATATTAAAATCGAGAGGCTTGTTCAGAAAAGGCTTCTAATATCTGAACGGATTCTCTTTTCTAGATATCATCCCTATAATCTCTTTTGATGTCTTGTATTGTCGCTGGACTAAGGTCGTATTCTATGAGGTCCTTACTTTTAGCTATCTCCGCAGCTTCAAGGTGCATTTTGAGATCCAGGCTGGCATTGCGATAGTTAATTAAAGATGCCGGCATACGATCCAGACCCATGAGTTTTCTGAATTTATTATAAGTTTTGCCGACTACGGAGCGATCCATAGAAAGCTTACGTCCGATTTCTCTATTTGATAATCCTTGGATCTTATAGCTAAGAATCCTGCTTCCATTTACAATAGTTTTCAGCAACCTGACATCAGCTTTTTCGACAAGACCCATTTCATCAGCTATCCCAACAACATAAAGACATTGCTCGAGTCTAGCAGCGTAACCCTCATCTTTCACAGGATACAACCCCAGCTTTCTTATAGCGCTAATGTAAAATTTCGCATTAAGAGCCTCAGTCACGCCTTTCTCTAATAACAGTTTAGGCACACTAGCCAGTGTTTTTTTTTCTCTCGGATTGAGTTGAGGCAAGCCTAGAAATCGCCTTAACAGAGCAAAATCAACATTGACCACTCCGTTTTCTCTAGCCTGATTTAATTCATCCGAGCTAGTATAAGTATAGATCAAAGCCCTTTTAAATGTTCTGTGAATATCTTCTTGCCTGTATTTAAAATCTGTCTGTTCGCGTAGAGCCCTTGCCCATATGACAAAAAAGTACAGGAATTCACTGCCTTTTGTTTTCCTGATTTTTCCATGTTCTGATTTATAAATAAGGGCTCTACCCACGACATCTTCATAGCTGTGGCCTATTCTGTTATTTCTCCACGCTTCAATTAATCTATCCGCTTCCATCTCTACATCAACACTCTTTGCTCCAAATTTAACCGCTTCTGTCAATATCTCTGCTAATATTGAATTTTCATCCGGGATCTTTCTTTGCCAGAACGTATCCAATTTTTCGAGCGCAATTAACATATCAAGGTCTAACATTGCCTCGCAAGCGCTAATAAGTAATCTCTGTTCCCTGGCATCGGCCGGATAGTAGGATTCATGACTTTCGCTTAATTTACCAAATTCTATTTTCTCTGACCATGGCTTGCCGTTCTGGTTAACAACCCTGTCTTTTTCATCTATAATTGTGGCACTGACAGGCTCTCTGTATAGAAAACGGACCTTAACAAGCAGGCCTGCGGCTTTATTACGTGGCTCAAAGTATGCTAGATACTTGCCAAGTATAAACAGATTTGCTTGCTGACTAAGCCTTAGCCAGAAAAGATAACTATCCGCAGACCCATCCAATACATCAAGATTGACTTCAGACCATAGGTAACGGGCATCCTCTTTATCGCCTTCGGCCTGACCTATCCACCTGCCTGTAATATTATCGAAAACAGCATATCTAAATCCTCTTTCTCTTGTCTTTTCATCCAAATCCCTTTCTCGTATAGGATACAATCTAGCCACCTGCCTTCTTACATACCACTGATGCCTCTCTGAAGCAGGCCTTATATCAAGCGTAAGGGGATTACCCAGATAGTTCACAATAGGATTGCCTCTATAATCCAGGGTAGGCTTTCCGTCTTCATCCACAAATCGCATCCTCGACATATAATAGTCTGCGTGCGTATTTTTCCGTGCAGTTGTCCAATCAAATTCTGCTTCAAACCTTGCTCCTTGCAGCCTTTTATCTTCAAGCGTAACCCACTTCTTGGGCATTTTTTGCTTGGAGCTAGGTGTTGTATTTAGCCCTAAGGACACAGTTCCGTCTTTCTTGCTTACATAGACCTTCTCTCCACTTACTAAAATCCTGCGCCCCTCGAATATCATCATCCTGCTCCAGCTTAACCTATTGCAAGAACCTGCAAGTTTCAATTCGCCATTGTCTTCGATAATATATATAAGAAGCGGTTTTATTACCTTAATTATTCTCCCGTCTTTTACAATCCTGACCTGCGTTACCTGCCCCTGGACAACATCAAACTCTATTTCCGAGCCTTTGTGCTCTCCTAAATTTAATCTGTGCTTTCCGCCTATATGAAGTTTACTCGACGCTGGGAAATGACCTATGGTAACCCTGTCTAACTTTGAAAAATCCTCTCCGGATATTCCCTTCGCCTGGTCAAAATAAGTAACATCCCCTGTATCCCAGTGATAAATAAAAGCCTTGTTATCCTTCCGTTTGTCAGATGTGGTGTATTCAATCAATTTTTCGGAACGGATAAGTAGTTGTAAATACCCAAGATACCCGGCCTTCTCATCCATCTCTCTTCCGTATTTTTTAATAAAACCAATGTATTGTTCAGTATGGCTGGCATCAAGGGAAGTTATTGTATTTTTAACACAGTCTTCAGCAAGGGCCTGTTCTGTGGCCTCATCTCCCTTAACCCCTCTTTCATGGGCAAGTTCCTCTGAGAGAATAGAGGTTATAAGCTCGGTTATGAAGCCTAAGTCTTCGTTATTTTGTATCATGGCCTCGATATCAGAAGCATTGAGTATGATAAGGTTATTCTTACGGTGGTCTCCTGCTATATAGTCATATTTATCAGCAAGGACTATTGTTATGTTTTTGGCTAAGTTTCCTTCATAAAGAGATTTGGAACGGGAAATGGCATTTACAAGGTTGTCTTTTATATATTGGATTAATCTTGTTCTTTCTTTTCCTCTTGTAGGTCCTCTTATGGTAAAGGTTATATTGGCGTCTCTACCTGCAGGAGATATTGCTGCCAGTAAAGGCAGGGCGTTGAGCCTATTGTCTATACCAGTGATGTTATATTCTTCGTTATCCATTGCAAATACATCTGTCCTTCCTTCTTTTGTATGGCTGTTGAGCTTGGAGAAAAGGGAGAAGTGGGTTGAAATCGGTTTCGAGTTAGGTTTGTTATATTGTCTTAGATAGTAAGTTCCTTTAAAAATACTAAAATGCAGTATCCTGTTGATAATACTGCCGAAGATAAGATAGGTTTCTATCAAGCGCCTGCCTATTTTGTTAGAATTTTTTTTCAAGCGGACCACTAGCATTTCAGGCATATTAAAAAACTGTAATATCTTATATAGCAGGAGTGCTGTAATTTTAATAAAGAATTGACCTGAGATGAGGACTCCGAAATATAAAGCGGCAGGAACTGAAATAAAACTGGATACTGGTTTTCCATAAACAATAACTCCATTCCCTCTCGCGCCTATATCAATATTCAATTTACCTATAAGATAAATAACAATAGACTTGAGAGAATTTAATAGAGGGCGCGTACCTAATATCACAGTTTCTACAGGGACATCTAGGCCTTCAACATGCAGAGCTTCAAACGTAGCTCCAGGGCCAGATAAATGCACAACAACATCCACATCTAAAGCTTCTGTTTTATTTCTATGCCATAGATACGATCCATGAATAATTATAGATTCAACGATGCTCCTCTCGGGGAGATTTCCTGATTGCCTCAATTCCTCCATTCTCAAAAGTATCCTCTGAACTACAGGTTTCAGGTAATTTAGCCTATTGGATATTTCGGCCCTGCTGATATCATCATTACGAATAATATTCCAATACCAGTTGGAATTAGGTACTGCCTGCAAAATAGTATCGATATTTTGATATCTAATATCAACGATTTCTTTATCTGACAGATTTAGCGCTAGAGGCAAGGATTCGTTCATGCCCCTGCTTTCCTTATCTTCTTTTAAGCCGCTGGATTGCGCTGCGCTTAAACTTTCCGATAATCTCTCCCGTCCATCTTTACTGTTAGAAATAAGTTGAGGCCTCAGATTGGTTTTTTTGGGTAGTTCTATGCCATAGCATGTACTTGTAACAGTAAAAGTTATAAGTACAATTGTTGCTATTATCCTTATGATAAAAAGTTTTTTAAAGTTTAACATAATGCAGATAAAAAAATAGCCTTCCCTCTGGCTCTACTTAACCTATCTTAATATAAAATAAGATAAATACACTGACTATATCACATATATAGTTCTTATATATTATACCCTATAAGGTTAGGCTTTTCAAATAAATTCTCAGTTTGGCGCAGTTTCAGTGTATTTAAATTTTGGTAAGCCTAGCTTGCTTTATTTTTATGTTCTTCTTTCTTCAGTGGCAATATTCCCGCCATTTCGCCGATCACGTTCACTAATTCCGTATTCGCCGGAATCACAATCTTCGCGTTATTGGCTAAAGATTTCTCCACTGCCTCGAGTTTACGCAATACCTGGGCATTGCCTATAAAATATTTTTCCGCTGCTTCATTTAACAGGCGAATCGCCTCTGCTTCGCCTTCTGCTTCCAGAATTCTAGCCTGCCTGAAACCTTCCGCTTTTTTAATCTCCGCTCTTTTCTGGCCGTCAGCTGCTGTTTCCGTGGCAGTAGCAAAATCCACTGCCGCGATCTTTTCATTTTCAGCCTTAACCACCTTGTTCATTGTTTCCTGCACATCTTTCGGCGGATCAATCTCTTTTAATTCTGTGCGCACAATTTCAATGCCCCAGCTCGAAGTCTCCTCCATTAAAGTTTTATGCAGCTCCGCATTAATTTTCCCACGCTCGCTATTTGCGGATTTTAAAGTCATGGTGCCTATAATATTCCTCAGGGTAGTCCTGGCCAGGTTCACAATCTGATATTGGTAATTAAAAACATTATACTGGCAGCTTTTTACGCTTTCCTGATCTGCCTTCACTTTAAAATAAACCTGGGCGTCCACCTTGGCGTTAAGATTATCATTAGTGATAATCTCCTGAGGCTCGGCATCCACCATTTTTTCGGTGATATTTATCTGGTACATCTTATCTATGCCTGGGATAATCCAGTTAAAACCGGCGTTAGCAAAAGTGCGATATTTTCCTAATCTCTCAATTAAACCGCGATGAGTAGGCCTGACAATCCTTATCCCTGTAAAAAATATCATAATTACAGCCATCCCAAGTAAATAAAGAATATTCATTTTGCTCCTCCTTCTACTTCATTATTCTCTTGTGATTCCTCTGTCTCTTTTTCTTCCTGTGATTTCTTTATTTTCTCTATATATTTCTCCGGATATTTTTTAAATTCATCTATGCACATCGGACAGCAGAAATTATAGATCTTGCCTTCATACTCGTAAGTCGCCTTCGCCTCTTCCTTGATCTCCTCTCCTGAAACAGGGCAAATATTATTGTCTACGTCTACCAGGTTTTTCTGCTCATTCTGCATATCGCCTTTTTGCATCATTCCGTGGTCATATCCTGCATGCTCAGATTCTGCAAATACGAACGGAGACATGAAAAATATCGCTGCCGCTAAAGCCATAACTATTCTTTTCATTTTCCTTTCCTCCCCTTTTTTCTGTTAAATTCTTTTTCCTTTATCCAACAATATAAAACAGGAACAAATATCATGTTGGACAAGGTAGCTGTAATAAGCCCGCCAACTGTGGGCGAGGCCATTGGTTTCATGATCTCAGAGCCAGCCCCTGTAGAAAACATAACAGGAACAAGCGCTATAATCGTAGTCATGGTTGTCATCATGGCAGGCCGTATCCTTAAAAATCCGCCTTCTACTACGGTTTTTCTTATATCTTCCACTGATTCCGGTATCTTTTTCCTGAATAGATCATCAAGGCACGATAGAAGCACCACTGCGTTGTCAGTAGCCACCCCGAAAAGCGCGATAAATCCTACCCAAACTGCGGTAGAAAATTTAAATCCCATAAAATACAAAAGTATTATCCCTCCCATCAAAGACACTGGTATGCCGCTTGAAATGATGAGAAGCGTACCAAAAGATTTGAATGCCACATACAACAGTAAAAGGATCACGATAATGCATATAATTAAAGAAGGTACAAGCTTCTTGCGCGATTCCATCTCTGACTCGAACTGGCCCGACCAGGATATGAAATATCCCGGGGGGAGATTAATCCTTCCGCTTTTTATTTCATCATCCACTGCCTTCTTTGCCAGATTCACAAAATCAATCAACCCTATCTTGTCCTGATTTACATTTATAAATATCCTCGCGTAGGGCAGGGTATTTTCTGAAGATATCATAGCAGGGCCTGGCGTCCTTTTTAACTTCGCTACCTGGGTGAGGGGGATATGCTCTCCTGAGGGAGATGGCACAAATATTCGCTCAAGCGCTTCCGGGCTATCGCGCAGTTCCCTCATATAGCGCACTCTCACAGGATAACGCTCTCTTCCCTCCACCGTCTCCGTAAGATTCATGCCTCCTATAGCTGTCATAACAATATCCTGTATAGTGCCTATCTCAATCCCATAACGGGCTGCTGCCTCTCTATCTATCTCTATTTCAAAATATGGTCTGCCGCCAAATCTCTCTGCGTAAGGAGACACAGCGCCTTTTACATTGCTAATCACCCCTTCCAGTTGAATGGCAATCTCTTCTATTTTTTTAAGATCCTTACCAAATACTTTTACTCCTACCGGCGTCTGTATGCCTGTAGCAAGCATATCAATCCTGTTTCTTATGGGCTGTGTCATTATAGGGCTCACTCCGGGCATACGGGTTAATTCCTGTATATTAGCTATAATCCCCTGCCTGTCAGAATATGCCCAGTCTTTTAAAGGGCTGATTTTCTTAACTACCGCAAAAATAGCCTTGCCGGCGAGAGGTATCCTATATATAAAAGAATCAGCTTTGCTCCTGGGAATCTTATCCTTAAGATGTATAATGGTCTCGAGCATGATTATAGGGGCAGGATCAGTAGCTGTCTCTGCCCTGCCAAGCTTACCTACGACCCACTCTACCTTATCAGAAAATTCATTCTTTATGATAATATCCTGCTTCTGCATTACCTCCATAACCTGTGTCAATGAAGCGCCCGGAAAAAGTACAGGCATAAATAAAAGGTCGCCTTCATTTATTGGTGGCATAAATTCCTGCTTCATCAAAAACGCGAAAATCCCACCCACCAGTAAAACACCTATGGCTATTCCTACAACAATCTTTTTTCTGACAAGGGCCCATTTTATAGCCGGGCCGTAAATCTTGCGTAAAAATTTGGATGTAGCATTATCTTCCGGCAGGCGCAACTTACCTCTTAATAAAATATAACAAAGCGTGGGAAGGAGCGTAAGGGCGATCACAGCTGCTCCTATCATCGCAAATGTCTTGGTAAAGGCAAGCGGTCTGAAGAGCTTACCTGCCTGGCCTGTTAAGACAAAAACAGGTATAAAACCGATAATGGTGGTAAGAAGCGCGAAGAGAACGGGCTTACCCACTTCCTGCGCGGCATCAATGCATACGCTCAGGCGTTCTTCAGGAGGCAGCTTAGGAAGATTTCTCTCGTTCCTGCGCTCTGCTAGGCGACGATAAATATTTTCCACAAGAACACACCCGGAATCCACCATCACTCCTATTGCTATTGCAATACCCCCCAGGGACATTATATTGGCATCTACATTGAATTGCCGCATCAGTATAAACGCTATCAGTACGCCAATCGGAAGCACCATTGATATAACGATACTGCCCCAGAAATGAAGCAGAAATAACACAATTACAAATACAGTTATCAGGATCTCCTGCGTCAATGCATCCTTCAGCGTATTTATAGAACGCATTATAAGGCCTGTTCTGTCATAAAAAGGCACGATCCTAACCCCTGGCGGAAGCCCTACTGATAATTCTTTTATCTTTTTCTTTATACCTTCTGTTACCTTGAGAGGATTTTCTCCGTACCTCATCACGACCACGCCGCCCGTTACTTCCTTGCCTGCGCGGTCTAACGCGCCTCTTCTGAAGTCCGGGCCCAGGCTGACCGTGCCTATACTTTTTATATACACGGGTGTACCCTGATGCTCGCCTATCACTATATTCTCTATATCCTCTACCTTCTTTATAAAACCAAGGCCGCGGATTATAAACTCGACTCCTCCTTCTTCAAAGACTTTTGCGCCCACATCTACATTTGAGCGTTTGACAGCTGAGAGGACATTAGTAATCTTAATGTCATAGGAGAGCAGTTTATTCGGATCCAGGTCTATCTGATATTGTTTAACATATCCGCCTACTGAGCCTACTTCAGAAACACCGTATACAGCATTAAGCTGGTACCTTACATACCAGTCCTGAATAGTGCGAAGTTCAGAGAGGTCATATCTGGATGCTATTAACGATTTTCCATCAACAGGGCATTTACCGGGTTTTTCATAAGCGAGCTGCGGATGGTCAGGACAATAAAATCCATTCTCCACTGTATACCAGAATATCTGGCCTATAGCCGTAGCGTCAGGCCCTAAAGTTACCTCTGCTCCTTCAGGCATACCTGATATAGCAAAGTTGAGCCTTTCAAGAACGCGTGTCCTCGCCCAATAGTAATCAACTCCTTCCTTAAAAATAAGGTTTACCATGCCAAAACCAAAGGCAGAACTCGAACGCAATACCTTTACTTCTGGCGTACCCATGAGCCGAGTGGTCAATGGATATATCACCTGATCTTCAACATCCTTAGGGCTTCTTCCCGGCCAGTCAGCGTACACAATTACCTGGAGTTCTCCTATATCAGGGATGGCGTCTATGGGCGTTTGTTTCATAGAAGAAAAACCCCAGAAAATGATAAGCGCAAATGTCGATAAGACCAGGAATCGATTCTTAAGACAACCTTCGATAATCTTGTCTATCATTTCTTTTCCTCCGCTTCCAGCGACCCGCCGTATGCCGAAGACATGACACCTGATATCTGGCTCTGTGAATCTATGAGAAAATTCGCCTTTGTCACAATCTCTTCGCCCTCAGCCAGCCCTTTAAGGACAGGATAGAACCTGATTTTTTTACCATCTATCGTGGCTACTGCTTCAGGCCCTGTCTCAACGAGCCTGGCCTGATATTCTTCGTCACCCTTGTCCACCCACACAATCTTTCTCAAGCCTGTATCCAAAACAGCCTCTTTTGGAACAGCCAGGACAGAATCTTTGCCGTCTTTTGTTTTATACATACTTATAATAATAATCTCCACGTACATCTCCGGCTTTAATTCCAGGCCCGGGTTATCAACGCTTGCCCTGAATCTTAAAGAGCGTGTCTTTGGGTCAAGCACGGGATTCACCGAAGATATGACACCGTCAAATTCTTCACCTGGCAGGCTCTGGGCCATGACCTTTACTTTGGCTCCTGGTTTCACCCAGCCGAGTTCATATTCATACACATCCCCGTAAATCCACATCTTATCCTCCGGAAGGATAAGATTTGTCTGGACCTCTTTTTTCTCTTCCAGCGCTATTATCTGCTCTTCGCCAAGCCCCAACAATCGTAATTTCCTCTTTGAAGAATTTACAAGGTTAAGCGCCCGTTCATTTATCTCCTCAATATTTCCTTCATGAATCTTATCATACGCCTTGACAGCGGATATGAATTCGTCCTGGGCTATCGCCATGTCAGGATCATATGCCACCTTGCCGACTGTCCGTATCTCTTTACTGAGAGAGAGTTTTCTTACAGTCTCCGTAGCGACACCAGCCAGCTGGGCCTGGGTTTTATTTATCTTGACTCTGCCCACAACGCCTTCTTCTCTCCCGGCAGAAACTTCATCTTCTTCGTAGACAGGGATATAATCCATACCCATCGGATCCTTCGCAGGCACCTTAGAGGTGATGCTTGGATTCATTGGATTTCTGTAAAGAAGGATTTTTTTTTCTTTTTTTTCTGAAATCTTAACGTCTTCTTTTTTAATTTTTTGTAAAGGTTTTCCGCATATCGGGCAATTAATCTTTTGCCCTTTAATCATAAAAGAATGTCCGCCGCAAATACAATCTTTATCAGACTTGCCTAAATCGCAATGTGGGCATTTGCCTTCGGTGTATACGCCGCAGCCGTAATATTCGTCGCTCGCGGCGATTGATACTTGTGACTGGCTTTCTTCTTTGTATACAGGCGTAAGATTCATGCTACAGATAGGACAGTTTTTATTGCCTTTATTATATTCTTTGGGAGAAACCTTTACGCTTGGGTGCATGCCACAGGTGTAGTATTGGATTTGCCGCTCTCCGCCCGCCGCCCCTTGTTCGTCTTTCTTTGTTGCCGTACAACTTGTAAGCGCAAAAGCAGCGCCAAAAATAATCATAATAAACAATATTACAAAAATATATCTGCCTTTTATCATAAATCCCTCCCTATAACTCTTTCTAAATACGCGATTGATTTTTCATAATCCACTATCGCTTTATAATAGGCAAGCCTGGTCTGTAAAAGCATCCTCTCGGAGTCAAGCCAGTTTAAAAAATCCACTTTACCGGTTTCATATCCTGTACGGGCAGCCTCGAACGCCTGCTCTGTCTGCGGAACCAGCGCTGTTTTATAAAGAGAGACTATTTCCTTATAGGTATTTATTTTAAAATACAGGTCATTAACTTCATATCCCACTGAGTTTTTTTCGCCTTCGTAATCCTTTTTCGCGGCCTCGAGCATAGCTTTTTTTTCCTTAAGCTGGGCGTTTAATTTATTGAACCATATGGGAAGATTTATGCTTACCATTGCCATCCACGCGTCCTTACCGTCGTCTATTTGCGTGGTTGATCCGCTGCCTATTTTGGTGTAGTCTACCCCTAAAGTAAAATCAGGAAAATAATTCAATCTTGCCAGAGACTTTTCATACTCAGCTCTTTTTATTTCCAGGCCGGCTGCCAATAGTTCTTGTCTGGACTCTTTGGCCATTGCCCTAAGCTGAGATAATTCGTATTTAAAATCCACAGGTTCAACTGATACTGTCCGGCCAAGCAAGGTGCCCTGCGGCCTGTTGAGAACTGAGTTCATCATTGCCTCAATGCTATTTCTATTCTGTTTTAATTGAAATAGCCGTTCTATTAATTTGGAAAGTTCCACTTGAGCCTTGATTACATCCTGCTGCGACGCCATATTAGATTCGTATTTTCTCTGCGCGACCTTTTCCAGATTTTCCAGAATGAGCTTTTCTTCCTCTGTTACCTGGATTGCCCTGTCCACCCAGAAAACATCATAATACAAAAATTTAACATTTTTAATAACTTCCCGTTTCACTGCTTCGTATTTTTCTTTAAGCATACCGGCGACTTTGCCTTGAGACCTTGCCTTTAGGCCCAACTTGCCTGGAAAAGGAAACATCTGGGAGATACTGTATTTATTGTCTATGGGGCCAAGTTTTGTTTCAACAGGATCGCCCAGTCCGGAAAAACTTGCCATTGGATCAGGAAGAGATGAGGCCTCTTTTATATTGAATCCCGCAGCCTTCCAGTTATTATGAGCCGCCTGTATCTCAGGGTTTTGTTCCAGCGCCTCGTTTATCAAAGACTCGAGGGCAGTCGGCTTATTTTCATCGCCGTAGGCATAGAAAACGCTTGTTAAAATAAAAAATATCCCTATTGAAATAGCCGAAATGTTTTTCATATTAATAGCCCTTTCCGAATCCTTGTACTAGTTTCATAATTTCTTCTATTTTTTTATCTTTCTCTATTTTTGATTTTTCCTTCAGGGCATTAACCACACAGCTCTGGTTATGTTTTCTGAAAATCTCTTATCCTACCCTGTAGATAGCGTTAACAATAAAACGAATCTGAGTGATGATGGCTGCTTTATTTATCGCCTGACATATTAGATTCTACTTTAAGTTCTTCATCGACCTTCTTAATATATTTTTCAGAGTCTTTTTTGAATTCATCAATGCAACCAGCACAACAGAAATTATAAACCTTGCCCTCATATTCATAGGTTGCCTTTGTAGCATCATCAATAGGATTGCCTAAAACAGGGCAAATCTTATTGCCTGTGTCAATAGCAGTACTCGTAGTAGCTGTTGCCTGCTGGTTACATTCTGTCATCTGACTACCCGCAGCATGATCACATGTAGACTGGCCATCATCCTTATCAGAACCGCATGACATAGCAAAAACTGTTCCATAATTAGCCAGGGTAGCTATAAATAAAACTGCTATTGCTAAACATATGATTTTTGTCATAACCCCTTCCTGAATTTTGAAATTAAACCAATAATCTCGTCTATTTTTTCCTGTTTTTCTTTTTCAGATCTTCCTTTCAGCGCATTTACCACGCAACCTTCCATATGTTTTCTGAATATCTCGTTCTCCACTCTGTAAAGCGCGCCTATAATAGATTGTATCTGAGTCAGTACATCCACACAATATCTCTTTTCCTTAATCATCCTCTGGATGCCGCGCACCTGACCTTCTATCTTTTTCAGATACTCAAGCTGGCCTTCGTGAATAGCTATCTGCTTCATATTTTATCTCCTTACAGAATAAGTATACCATACCCCCCTACCCTATGTCAAGTTATTTAAAAAAATTTTCCTTCTAGAATACCGGCGCAAATAATGATTAAGGCTATGTTATCTGATAAAAATCCTTATCTTCTTTTTTTCCTAGCCATTTTCATCAACAACCAGCATTCTGCGCATTTAAAACTGGGTTGTCAGGATAGCTGTTAACTGGTCGTTACTGGCCTCTTGCGTAGAAGGGCCTGTTTCCCTATTCCAATCGTAACCAAGTTTCAGAAGCGTGTTATCGCTCCATCTATATCCCATACCAAGCGAATAACGGTCATACTTATTCGCGGTAACGCTGTTCAAGTTTACCGTTATTTCATCTTTCAGATTCACATAGCTATATCTCTCGGCGATATAAACCTTCTTGGTTAAATTATATATACCCTCAATAAAAGCAAAATCCCCAGCTCTTTCAGCAGACCCTGCAGTGCTCGTAATATCATGAAATCCTCCGTACGAAAGCCTTACGATAGCCCTACTGTCAGAATAAACAAGCGGATATAATAATTTCTTGCCCTTTTTAAAATCATATCTTGCGTCTACTTCCCATACATTTCTCTGCCAGTCAGTTGCGCCAGTAGGCCTGGCCTTTAACCCTGCTATGGATAACTCTGAGTCAGAAGATTTTAACCTGCCTGAATCATAATAGCTGGCAGATAAATACAACGGGTCAATCAGAGTATAATACAATTTCCCCATAAATGCCTTTCCTCCTCCTGAATCAGAACCTGTAGTACTGTTGCCATCGCTTATAGAAGTAACCCAGCCTAAAGGCCTTAATCCTATTTTGTCTAATTTTATTTTACCCGCTAATTCTAATCCTTCGTCAGTGACTCCTGCATTGGCTGCAGAATTAGACGGTAAAACGCTTTCTACGGGATTATTAGACCAATTCTCTTCTCCAAAACCTAATTTAAATCTGCCAAGCCTGCTCGAAAGACTAAAAGGCGTATCTTTCAAAGGCGGTATGAAATCCTTAGACGAGAGATAAAAATAATCTAACAATGGACTTGTTGTGGATATACCTGTTACGCCATTATCTAATTTAAATCTCAAGACAACTGTATTTATTTCATCCGGCTGATAACTAAATTGAATTTTTGCGTCAGGCATCTCAAAAGACCCTGAAGAAAACGAGCCCGCACTTCCTGATTTATAATACCCTGTTGCGAATCTGCCTTTCATTTTAAGCTTTGACAGTGAATTTGAAAGATCTACTTTCGAAGCCGCGCCTACTGGACCAGATTCTTTTATCTTCGCGAGCTCTTCCTTTGCCTTGGCTGATTCGTCTTTTGTCTTAACCTGCTCAGATTCCAGTTTTTCAATACGCTGCATAAGCTGCTGAACCTGCTGTTTCAATACCTGGATTTCTTCATCTGTCCCTGCAAAACTGCAAGGGATAAACAGAGCTAGTAACGCTAACGCCAGTATAGATATCAATATGCTTTTCATATTCGTCTCACTTCTCCTTTTATGCATTTTCTCTTGTTTTTAAAAATGGAAGTACATCTATAAACCTGCGCCCTATTTCCTTAAGCGCTCCTGCGCTAAGCTGTGTATATTACAATTCTATCCCTTGGTGCAAGTAAGCTTATTATATAAAACATAACGCCGAATATCAAACAAAAAATACCGACTGGCGGTTATTTTTTGCCCGGTTCAGAGAGATGGACATCTCTAAAAACAGCTTTAATCAAAGTTTCAACTTACGCAACCTTAATGAGTTTCCGATAACAGAAACTGAACTAAAACTCATTGCAGCGCCGGCAATCATAGGATTCAAAAGCAACCCCAAGAATGGATAAAGTATGCCAGCAGCAATAGGAATGCCCAAAGCGTTGTAAATAAAAGCGAAAAATAGGTTTTGACGAATGTTTCTCATGACTCCCCTACTGAGCCGCAGCGCCTTAACAATTCCATTAAGATCACCCTTAACTAAAGTAATCCCTGCGCTTTCAATCGCCACATCTGTTCCCGTGCCCATAGCAACACCGACTTCCGCTTCAGCCAATGCCGGAGCATCATTAATACCATCTCCGGCCATCATCACTTTTGCGCCTTCGCTCCTTAACTTCTTTACGATCTCCTGCTTATCTTTTGGCTCGAGCCCGGCATATACATCAGTAATGCCCAATTCTTTTGCGATGGCCCTAGCAGTTTTTTCATTATCACCTGTCAACATAACAACTTTCAATCCCATTTTATGCAAAACGCGGATGGCCTCAGGCGTTGTTCTCTTTATAGGATCTGAAATTCCGAGAATCCCTACTATCTGTCCATCAACGGCTACCCAGACAATTGTCGCGGCTTTCCCTTGAAGCTCTTCGGATTTATTTTTTAACTCGTCGAGTAAACTTATTCCATTATCTTCAATAAATTTTTGTTTTCCGAGCAAAACTGCTTTGCCATTAACTTTACCTTTAACCCCTCCGCCTGTTATGGATTGAAAGTTATCGACTGACGCTAATTTATAGCCTCTCTCTTTTGCATAATCAACTACTGAACGAGCTAGCGGATGTTCACTGTTCTGTTCGATAGAAGCCGCTATGCTCAATAATGATTTTTCATCCCAGCCATTTGCTGTAATAATAGTGGTTACCTGTGGTCTGCCAGCTGTTAAAGTACCTGTTTTGTCTGTAAGGACATGAGTTACTCTCTCGCACTTTTCAATCGCCTCGGCGTTTTTAATTAATATGCCTGACTGCGCGCCTTTTCCCACGCCAACCATAATTGACATTGGTGTTGCCAGGCCAAGGGCGCAAGGACACGCAATGATTAAAACCGAAATGGCGCTAATTAAGGCATACGCTAAAGCCGGAGCCGGCCCAATTATGGACCAGATAATAAAAGCAGCGACCGCACACCCCAACACGATAGGAACAAAATACCCGGAAACTTGATCAGCAAGTTTCTGAATAGGGGCACGGCTGCGTTGCGCATCAGCTACCATCTTCACAATTTGAGAGAGTAAAGTTTCAGAGCCTATCTTTTCAGTTCTCATGACAAAAGCACCTGTCTGATTAACAGTCGCACCGATAACCCTATCTCCTTCAATCTTCGTAACCGGGACAGGCTCACCTGAAATCATTGATTCATCGATTGTACTCTTGCCTTCAGTAATAATGCCATCGAGGGGTACTTTTTCTCCCGGACGAACCCGTAGCAAATCGCCTTTTTGAATTTGATCAATAGCTACATCTTCTTCTTTACCATCTCGAATACGGTGCGCGACCTTTGCGGCTAGGCCAAGTAATGCCTTAATCGCCTGGCCTGTTCTATTGCGCGCCTTTGCTTCAAGAAGCTGTCCTATAAGCACTAGAACTGTAATAACAGCGGCTGCTTCAAAATACAACCCGATCTCACCATGCTGTTTTAATGATTCTGGGAAAATATTCGGAAAAAGAATAGCTATCGCGCTAAAACCATAAGCCGCTCCCACTCCCATAGCAATCAAGGTGAACATATTGAGACTTTTATTCAAAACTGATTTCCATGTTTTTACAAAGAAAATATTTCCTGCCCACAGCACAACTGGTGTCGCTAAAATAAACTGCAGCCAGCGCGAAAGATCGGAAGACACAAATGCTTTTAGGCTGAGCGCCTGTATCATTTCACCAAGGGCCAGCAAAAAAATAGGAACTGTTAAAATTAATCCAATCCAGAATTTACGCGTTATCATACGCGTTTCTTTATTGTCTTCTTCTCCGGCAGGAGCAGCCTTTTGTTCAAGGCGCATGCCGCATTTTGGACAATCTCCGGGTTTATCTTGCTTAATTTCAGGATGCATCGGACAAGTATACATAGTTTTACTTTCAAATATTGCGAATTTTTCTGTAGAAGATTGCTTTAAAAATTTCTGCCTGCAACTTTCGTTACAGAAATAATAAATAAGGCCATCTTGTGTAAGCTTGATGGCCTTAGTTGTATCAATTTCCATTCCACAAATTGGATCTTTTATTTTCTCTATCATAACAACTCTCGATAACTTATTCCACAAATATACTATACGACCGCAATTATCAAAAATGCGCTTATTATTATACGGCTAAATGAAAATTTCATAATTAAAACGGTTTTTTGTATTTCAATAGAACCTTGTTATTTGTCTCTGGCTTATTTTCCTCTGCTACGTTTTTGCTATTATATTTTAATTCGCGCTCTGCTTCTACAGAAATGCCATTTGTAATTTTATATTCACTGCCTACTTTTTGAGTAGTCGTTGGCAGCTCATCTTTCTTCTGGGACTGCTCAATAGAATAGCTAACTTCTGCCTTATCAAATACTGCTTTCTTAACCCCGCCCCCTTTTGTCTTTTGGTCATATTTTATAAAAAAGTCTCTGATGCCAAACTGATCTGCTGTCTTTGATCCTAAACCTCCAAAGAGAAAATAATCTATAAAATCCGCTATCATGCCGGGTGTTATATTATCCTTATTGCTAGTCAAAGAATCTACGCTCTTCCAGCTCTTATTAGTCGCTAGCATCATAAGCAACTGATCTTTCGAAACCGGGCGGTCTGAAGAAAGCCTCAGGTCAGGAACGCCTATAGTACCTTTCAATCCTGCCCTGATTTTTGTACCTTCAATAAGTGATTCACCTTGTATGTCAAAATAAGGTTCTTTGGGCGACCCGTTAAAACTTATACGGCTCTCGCCCAGAATAATATGCGCTGTCTTTACCCCGGATATTGATCCTCCTAGGATACTCACTGTGCCATAAAGCTTCAAATCCCCCCTAATGTCTTTTAGTTTCAGGTCAAGCTTTAAGGGACAATCATTCAGATTGAACCCCCAGCGAGATAAGGTCTTAGCCATGCAAAAGCCTTTTATCTCAGGTTCTAACAGCCCTCCTGTCACAAAAATATCAATATCCTCAAAGACTCCTGATAAGTTACCTGCAGCATCTCTATACTGTAATAATTCCATAATATCTTTTACATCAACTGCATGAGAATAAATATTAAAATCCAACAAGCCGTTTTCGTGGGTTCCAGAGAAAAATATTTTGTCAGAAGATGGTAATTTCAAACTACCATTTTTAACCATAATCCTGAGCCGGCTAATATCAAGAGGATTGGCGTAAATCTCCAATCGTTCAATATCTAAGCTGCTGCCATTAGGTAACCACTCGACATTGTTAAGCGATATATTTTCAAATGTGATTGTACGCGCTATGGTGCCGTCAATTTCCCCTATGGTTATATCTTTAGAAGGTATATACCGTGAAATAGCTACTTTAGAAATAAGTCTGGCCCCTAGGTTAGTGCTAATAAGCGCGTACAATATTGCAATATTTAGAATAATAGCTGCTACAATAATAATTAGGATTAAATTTAAAGAGTTTTTGAATCTTTTCATCATTTCAATCTTATCGCTAAATCTAATATAGTATTGATAAGGAAAGACCTTAAGAACATAATTGCCAAAAAGGCAATTATCAGAGATATATCAATTTCAAATCCTAGAGCAAGTGGCAAGATATTTTTTATAGGATATAATATGTGCAACCTATCGCTAAGCAAGCCTATCATATAGAACATAATACTAAATATCAAGTATAATTGGCTAATAAGAGATAAACAATGTTTTATATAAAACTTGGGCATTGATTAATTAAAGATTATTTAGAATTACTTCGTGAAGGTCTTTTCTCTTCTTGCCTCTTAAAAAATCTAAAGTCAGTTAATGATCGGTTTTATGTCATCCCACCCCAGATGACTGCATAGAAAAAACCTTGCTGATAATATCTTCTTTAGCATAACATATTAATTCATCGCCTGTTTTAATAACAACGTCGCCGTGCGGAGCTCCGATAAACTGCATCCTTTTTCCGATTTTTCTAGAAACAGCTAGGATAAGAATCCCTTTTAGATGCAGCTTCAGGTCACTTATCGGCTTATCGCTCATAGGATTGTCTTTTTTTATGGTAATCTTCGCTATAGCATAGCCCTCTCCAAGTCCAAATAGCTGTTCATAATCATAAATACGCAGAGTAGTCCATTTTTCAAGAGCCCTGGTTATAATAATTCTCATAATATCATAGATATGCCTTGAACGAGCAAAAAGTATGATGCCCAAAAGACCTAATAATAATATCTCTACCCTCATAAGAACATTATTGCCTGTCTGGCCCACAAATGCTAAAACTAAAGTGGCCATAGAAGTAGTAACTCCTGCGCCTCCCAGAAGAATAAGAATTCTGATGATGCGCCTGCGCACAGGATGCGTAACCATAGCTTCGGATTCAGTGGTGGTAAAACCTGCTCCTGAGAATGCTGACTGGGCTTGAAAAGAAGCTATCTCAGAAGATAATCCAGTAAGCTCTAGGGCAATAGCGCCTATCCTTACTACAATAATCGAGAGCGCGATAATTATTAATAAACTGACTAAGGCTACCATTCTTATTCATCCTTTCTTCCAGGCTATTCTCTATACAACAGCATTTTCCTGGTTAGAATCTTTCAAGAATAGCGCAGAGGTATTAATCTTACGGAAATCTTTCTCATCCATTGACCTGCCCCTATAACCCATTCTATAATTTTATTTATTATGCCCGCTACGAATACCTTTTGATTTCCCCTGCCACGGCGCCATAAGCTGGGATCCAAATCTTATTACTATCATTCTTCGCTTTTCTTTTGGACTTTCCTCCGTAACGCATAGAAGCCGTATTAAATATTTCACAAAACCTCTTTCTGCCGAAAGGAGAAAGGATATGTTGCTCTTTTTCAAGAAAGGAGACAATAACACCTAAGCGGGATGATTTTCTACCATTATATTCAAACGCAAGCCATTGATCTTGCGAGTTACAGCAGACATTCTGAAACCGCCTATCCATAATCTTTGCCTTGCGTAAATTGATCAAATCCTTATAAAGGCGCCAGAGCTGACGTTGATAATTTACCATCTTCGGATTCCAGGTAAGCTTGGAATCAAAAAAAGTTTTTTCGGCTTTTGGATCAGGGATATCTTTCCAACCAAAAGCCGCAAACTCTCTTTTGCGCCCTTCCTGTACCGCATGGATAAGGTCAGCGTCCCCGTGGTCAATAAAATATTGAAAAGGCGCGCGTTCCGCGTATTCCTGCCCCATAAAAAGAAGCGGGGTATAAGGAGAGAGCATCAAAAGTACAGCTGCTAATTTCTCCTTGTCAAAACTGACAATCGTTGAAAGCCGATCCCCGAATGCACGGTTTCCGACCTGATCATGATTTTGGGTGCATACAACCAGTTTTTCCGCAGGCAAGTCCTTTACAGAATTTCCGTGGCGTCTTTTGCGATGAAGCGAATATTTACCATCATAAACAAAACCATCGCAAATGACCTTAACAATATCCTTCACGCTGCCAAAATCTTCATAATAGCCATTCCGCTCTCCGGTAAGGCAGGCATGTACCGCATGATGAAAATCATCGCTCCATTGCCCGGATAAACCGTATCCCCCCTGTGACAGCGATCGGATAATCCGCGAATCATTCAAATCGCTTTCCGCGATTACCTGAACCTGCCGGTTCTGCTTTTGCGCCAAATCCTGGACAGATTCATTTAACTCTTGCAAAATATGCTTGGCGCTGAAATCAAAAATACCGTGAATCGCATCCAAGCGTAAAGCGTCTACATGATATTCGTCTATCCAATAAAGCGCGTTATTTATCAAGAAGCGCCTGACATGATCGCTATACTGATCGTCAAAATTAATAGCAGAGCCCCATGGCGTACAATATTTTTTCGTGAAATACGGCCCATAGTCATGAAGGTAATTTCCCTCGGGTCCAAAATGGTTATAGATTACATCTAGACAAACCGCCAAATCATGGCTATGGCATGCATCAATAAGCTTCTTAAGGCCAGTGGGCCCGCCATAACTGTTCTGCACCGCATAAAGTCCAGCCCCGTCATAACCCCAATTCCGCGTGCCAGGAAACTGCGCCACCGGCATGATTTCAAGACAGTTGATCCCTAAACGTTTAAGATAAGGGATTTTTTTTATAGCTGATTCAAAGGTTCCTTCTGGGGTAAACGTTCCGATATGCGTTTCATAAAAAATCATTTCTCGTAAGGCCATGCCTTTCCAGTGGCAATCCTTCCATTTGTACTCCTCTGGATCAACCACACACGAAGGCCCATGAACACCCTCTGGTTGAAAGCGAGAAACTGGATCGGGACGTTCTTTTTGCCCATCTAAAACATACCTATATCGTGTTCCTGGAAAAACCTTTGAAACCTTGGCGCTAAAATATCCCTCCGCGTCTTTCTCCATCGGTTTCAATACCGCTTCACCAGAGACAAACAGCTTAAGCTCAACCTTGGAACAAAATGGGGCCCATACCTGAAAAAAATAACCATCCTGCCCTTGTTTGGTAGCACCCAAAGAAATATTAGAGCACAAAGAATTATTCACGCTTATTCCTCTATATTTGTTAAAATAGCGGCGCAGCTCTTTTGGAACAAATCAGAAACCTTAATTACCGCAGTCTGTTTACTAGATACAACATCAACCATTTGCGAGATAATTACATCCCGAAGCCTTTTCGGAACTTCCAAACCTTCCGGCCAAATAAGTTCCGTATTATTCCAAAAATAAGAATCTTCGTTTGCAGATTTATCCATAGGCCATCCAGTAAAAAATCTCCCGGCAACGACAAGCGCCAACTGCTTTCCCCGTTTTCGGATAAACGCCACAACGTTATTCTCTCTTGGCCCAACTATTTCTACTGGGATATATTCGCCGTCAACAAATAAATCTTTGTGTTGGCGTCGAAAACAAAGTCCTTTCCACGTATAAAAAAGCTTAAGCTCTTCCAAATCTTCTTCGCCAGAACTTCGGACCATGAATTTGCCAAATCCTTTACTGCCTGTTTTCTTTTTTATCGAATTTAAAATACGCTTCCTTGTCTCAAAATTTACACACTGACGATTATCCGGGTCCACAAGAGCATAATTCCATGTTTCATTTCCCTGATAAATATCAACAACCCCTGAGGAAGATATCTTAAGCAAAGTTGCCGAAAGACTATTGAACTTTCCAAAAAAAGCTATCCTTTTCTGAAAGGGCACAAAATTTTTCCAAAAATCACTAGATGTTCCTTGTGCAAAAATAGCATGGATAAAGCGATTAACCGCCTCTTCATATTCCGTGTTCGGTTGAGTCCAATTTGTATAGATCTTCGCTTCCCTAATCGATTTGAGCACATACTGCCAAATCCGCTCAATAAAAAGTCCTTGATTTTCCGCTGTCAATGGCTCATCCGGCCAAACTCCAATCAATGTCTGATAAATAAAATACTCTGTATTTTTCCGGGGTTCAGAAACCCCTTCAATTGTAGTTTTAAATCCCTGATTAAATTTGGACCATTCGCTAATTTTCGATTTCCATTCGTCAGGAATCTCACTAAGAACGTTAATCCGCATCCGCGCATCTTCGCTACGTTTTGTATCATGAGTCGAAGTGGTTATCATGCTGTATGGCCAACGCTTGCTGCACACAAGATTATGCTCATGAAAATCTTTCTTCGTGTAACCAAAATAAAAAGGATCGCCTCCGACTTCATTGAGCGAAATCAGGCGGTTGTATATATAGAAAGACGTGTCTTCGACCCCTTTGGCCATGATAGGGCTGGTTTGCTGCTGAAAACGAAGAAGAAAATCTTGATAAAGCTCCTCTTCTTCGCTCCCAGGCTCAACATTCAAACGCAGAAGAAGAACATCTCGTAAAAAATCATAAACAGCAGGATTAAGCGCTGGGGTTTTCTTTCTCGCCTTGGCAACAGCAATACGGATATACTTCTCATCCTTTTCCGAAACGCTTGTACTCCCTGGAGATATATAAGTTCGATAAACCGGAAAACCAGCGATCACTTCCCTTATAGCAACAGTGAGATCATTTCTGGTAAAATCCCTATATTTCCTATTGGTTTCAGAAATTCGATCGAGCCTATGACCCAACGCGTTAATTTCGCTGGCCATTGGGACTAAGCCTATAAATTTTTTCTTATTATAAACCAACTCATCAAAGTCAATCCCGTGTCCAATATAATCTTCATACAGTTTTGCAAAGGCCTTCTCGTTCTCTGCGTTAACAAAAAGGCCGTTCGCTGCATTTAAATAATCATAACCAACCGTCCCGTGAATATTCCAATTTTCTGGTAAAGATTCCCTGCGATCTAGGATCTTTTCTGCCACCACATAAAATGCTGGTAAGGAAAAAAACTCGTTAGCAAGTAACCTTTCCAGCGCTTCACGAAGGATGTCGACATCAACCTGCTCTGCGTTTTGAATTTCTGCTCGAGAAATTTCTTCTTCCTTTAATACCATCTGTACAAGATACTCTCGCTGAAGCCTCCTAAAATAAACCGGCGGATCATAGAGACCATCAGGATGATCGATCCGAAGGCCATGGATTTTTCCTTCTTTGATCAAATTAAAAAGCAGTTCGTGATAATGCTTAAAAACTTTTTCATCTTCAATCCGTATCGCCGCAAGCTCGTTGATATCAAAAAAACGGCGATAATTAATCTCCTGCGAAGCTACGGACCAGAAGGCCAACCGATACGGCTGTAAATTTAAAAACTGGTCCATTGGGTCAAAACTTTTTGAGTCAGTTTTATTCCCATTAAAAATGAGGATACGACTTTCAATAAATCTTTTAATATCTTCACAGCGGTTAGCGAGTATTTCTAGCCGCTGTTTAGCAATTTCTTTTTCCCGGCTTCGCTCCACCATCTTTTCTGTAATAATATCAGATGTAGGCGGTAGATTTTTAAATGCTGTAATAACGCTTAAATATTCGAGATAATCCTGATTCTCCTGACCCATCTTTTTCACAAGTTCCCCAGCTTCATCTTCCAAGATAACCGGATAAGTCTTGGGGTCAACGGGAAAACGATGGTCAAAATAAGCGAGAAAAAACTCGCCTTTTCGGTACATAAGCTGAATATCCTGATTTTCAAGTACGCGACCATAAAAATTCCCTAAAACCGGCAATAACACCTTTCCCCAGAGTTCCTGTTTGATTGGCCTCCAATCGATATCAAAATATCTGGCGTACAGTGAACTGGGTCCATTCTCCAGAACATCGTTCCACCAGGGGTTATTGTTACCGGTAATCCCCATATGATTAGGAACAACATCAGCGATTTGGCCCAAACCGTTATGCGCTAGGGTAGAACAAAACAACTCATAATCTTCCGTAGAGCCTATCTCAGGATTGATGCGGGTAGGATCAGTGACATTATACCCATGCATACTTCCTGGCGAGGCCTGAAAATAAGGAGAGCAATAAACCGCTTCTATGCCTAGTTCATTTAAATACGGGACCATAGCAATAGCATGCCTAAACGTGAACTCACGGTTAAGCTGAATGCGATAAACAGATGAAGGGATAAAAACAGCTTTTATTTTCCTGCAGATTAACGTCCTCAATTTTTCTTCGCTAAAAATCTTCAGAGGAAGATTCGTTCCTTGGGGTTCATGCCCCGCGTTCAATCTTTGCTCGCTCATTTCCTTCCTTTCTTAGCCAACGGTTCAATAAGAGCCCATAGAGCGAAAGAACGATTTCTTAATACATATTCCTGTTCACCCAACAATACCTGACTCTCTTGTTTATTATCATACGTATCAAATAAAAGTTCCCATTCCAATCCTGGCCTGTACGCTGGAAGGAGAAAAGAAACATCTTTGGCTGAAGCATTCATCATTAATAAGACTGTGTCTCCAATAATCCTCTCTCCTTGCTCATCGACCTCCGGAATAGCATCTCCGGCCAAAAGTACCCCCAGGCATCGCACAGACGACGCGCTCCATGCTTCATCCGTCATTTCCTTCCCATCCATATCAAACCAGGTGATATCTTTGGCATCAGATCCGCGAATAAGCTGTCCCTGAAAAAATTTCCGTCTTCGAAAAACAGGTTGTTCTCTCCTCAAACGGATCAACTGGCGTGTAAAATAAAGCAGGCTTTCTTTTTCCGGAGTTAATTTCCAATCAACCCAGCTCAATTCATTATCCTGGCAGTATGTATTATTATTCCCTTTGTGAGTGCGTCCGATTTCATCGCCAGCAAGGATCATAGGAACCCCTTGCGATAGAAGAAGGGTTGCCAAAAAATTCCGTTTCTGGCGCTGACGTAACGCTAAAATGACCTCGTCCTCCGCAGGCCCTTCTACGCCGCAATTCCAGCTGATATTATCATTCGACCCGTCAGCATTATCCTCGCCATTGACCTCATTATGTTTTTGGTCATAGCTGACCAAATCCTCTAAAGTAAATCCATCATGGCAGGTGATAAAATTAATACTCGCATAAGGATGCCGGCCGCCCTGCTCATAAAGATCGCTGCTGCCGCTTAAACGGGTAGCAAATTCACCTACCGTTCCTCCATCCCCCTTCCAAAACCGCCGCATGACATCACGATATTTCCCGTTCCATTCAGTCCAGCCTACGGGAAAATTTCCGACTTGGTAACCTCCTTGGCCCAAATCCCATGGTTCGGCAATCAATTTTACCTGAGAAATCACCGGATCCTGACAAATAACATCGAAAAAAGCACCAAGTTTATCCACATTATACAACTCCCTGGCCAGCGCACTGGCTAAATCAAACCGGAATCCGTCAACATGCATCTCAAGCACCCAATAACGCAAACTATCCATAATCATTTGAATGACACGCGGATGCTGCAGGTTAAGGGTATTGCCGCATCCCGTGAAATCCTGATAATAACGTGCATTCTCTTTCGAAATACGATAATAAGACGCATTATCAACGCCACGAAATGAAAGAGTAGGGCCCATATGGTTCCCCTCTCCAGTATGATTGTAGACGACATCCAAAATAACCTCGATGCCTGCCTGATGAAGCATGGACACCATTTTTTTAAACTCATTAACGCCTTCTTGTGGAATAACTGAGGAAGAATACCGTACATCAGGCGCAAAAAATGATAACGTATTATAACCCCAATAATTGCTCAAGCCTTTAGTAACCAAATGCCGGTCATCAATGTGATGATGAACTGGCATAAGCTCGAGAGCGGTAATTCCCAGCTCCTTTAAATATTTGATAACTGAATCAGTAACCAACCCAGCGTAAGTACCTCTCGTAAGCACAGGCACTTGAGGATGCTGTATAGTGAATCCTTTCATATGAAGCTCATATATAATCGTACGATTCCAGGGAATCTTTGGAGGGTTATCTCCCTTCCAATCAAAATCAGAATCAATCACAACCGCCAACGGAGCTAAGACTGAGTTGTCTCTCTCGTCAAAAGATAAATCTTCTTCCTTGTCCCCTATCCGATACCCAAACATTTCATCGCACCAGCTAACGCGTCTGCCGATAGCCTTTGCGTAAGGGTCCAAAATAATTTTATTGTGATTAAACCTATGCCCTGATTCTGGCTCATACGGCCCATAAACGCGATATCCATAAAGCTGCCCGGGACGCGTATCAGGAAGATAACAATGCCAAATCTGGTCAGTATTTTCCGGCATCAAAATCCGGATAGTTTCTTTTTTACTTTCTATAGACTCAAAAAGACATAGTTCAACTTTTGTCGCATTTTCCGAGAATATGGCAAAATTAACTCCTTGCCCGTCCCAAAAAGAACCTAAAGGACTTGGTCGTCCAGGCCAAACACGCATTTTTATTGTAGAATTTCCCACACTCTCTCCCTGAACATACCAGCTATATATATTTTATTTAAAACGGTCCTTCTGGTTGAAATTTTTGTTGCTTGAAAAAAAGAATTGCCAACGGCGGTATAACAAGTGAAAGCGAATAAAATTTACCCTGTGAAGGCAGCGGGGCCGCCTCTGTTCCTCCCATATTACCGTATCCACTGCCGCCATATTCCTTGGCGTCACTGTTCAAGACTTCTTTCCAATATCCTCCCAAGGGAATGCCAATTTTATAATTTGTCCGCGGCACCGGGGTAAAATTACAAACCACCAGAATCGGAGAAGCCGATGATTTGGCTCGGCGCATAAAGCTTAGGATCCCCCGTTCCCAATCCTGGCAATCCATCCATTCAAATCCTTGACCATCAAAATCATTTTCGTGCATCGCTAACTCCGTCTTGTACATATAGTTTAACTCCTTTAACCAACGCTGGAGTTGTTGATGCTTCGGATGTTCCAAAAGATACCAATCCAAACTGCGGTCATGATCCCATTCCGAACGCTGGCCAAATTCCTGACCCATAAAAAGAAGCTTCTTCCCAGGATGTCCATACATATAGCCATAAAGCAGCCGCAGATTGGCAAACTTCTGCCAATCATCCCCTGGCATTTTATTAATCAGCGAGCCCTTGCCATGAACAACCTCATCGTGCGAAAGCGAAAGTAAAAAGTTCTCAGTGAAAGCATACAATAAACTAAAAGTCAGCTGGTTATGATAGAATTTACGGTAAAGAGGGTCCTTGGAAAAATAATCCAATGTATCGTGCATCCAGCCCATGTTCCATTTCATGCCAAATCCTAATCCGCCCATAAAAGTAGGCCGCGATACCATCGGCCAGGCCGTAGATTCTTCGGCAATCATCTGCGTATCTGGATAATTTTGATAAACCTGAAGATTAAGTCTCTTAATAAAATTAACCGCTTCAATATTCTCCCGGCCACCGAACTGGTTAGGAATCCATTCCCCTGGTTTGCGCGAATAATCCAAATAGAGCATAGATGCCACAGCATCTATGCGCAATCCGTCTATATGATACTTATCCAGCCAGAACAATGCGCTGCTGGTCAAGAAACTACAAACCTCATTGCGGCCGTAATTAAAGATAAAAGTCTTCCAATCCGGATGAAACCCTTTGCGCGGGTCTGCATGTTCAAATAAACTTGTTCCGTCAAAAAACGCCAGCCCATTAGCATCGGAAGGAAAATGAGATGGGACCCAATCCAGGATAACGCCTATCCCGTTTTGATGCAGGTATTCCACTAAATACATAAAGTCCTGTGGCAAACCGTAGCGGCTAGTCGGCGCAAAATATCCAAGAGTCTGATAACCCCATGAGCCATAAAAAGGATGTTCCGTAAGCGGAAGGAACTCTACATGAGTGAAATTCATGTCCCGTAAATATTGGGCTAGTTCCTTTGCGATTTCCCGGTAAGAATAAAACGCATGGCCTTCTTCTTTTCTCTTCCATGATCCCAGATGAACTTCATAAACCGAAAAAGGCGCTTGTAAGCTGTTTTTTATTTTGCGGTTCTGCATCCAATCTTCATCTTGCCACGAAAAATCCAGATCCCATATAATCGACGCTGTTTGAGAAGGTATTTCCGCATAGAAAGCAAATGGATCGCGTTTTTCAGAGCGATAATTCTTAAAATTTGAGATAATAACATATTTATACAGATCCCCCTTGCGGACTCCTGGAATAAACCCTTCCCATATCCCAGAACCATCTTGTCGCGGAGCCAACTTATGAGCCTGATCATTCCATCTATTAAAATCACCTATCACATTGACCGATTTAGCGTTAGGGGCCCAGACACCAAACGAGGCGCCTTCATCACCATTATGAACTCGTAAATGCGAGCCCAGCTTCTCATAAAGACGAACATGCGTGCCTTCCCGAAAAAGATAAACATCTTGTTCTGTCACCAAAGCCTGGTCGCATCTTATCGGTCCTATCACGCGAGATTCGTTCATCTGGATGCCTTCCCTTGTTCTTTAGATTTTGCAGCGCTACTTGCCTAAAAATGATTCAAGATATATCTAATCCCTCGAGCCGGAATCATCATCCACTGCGGACGATTATTTAGCTCATATCCCAATTCGTAAACAGCCTTGTCCAACAAATATACTTGAAGCAGCATATTCAGTTCTTCCTGCTCCTTAGGCAAAAAATCTGCGCTGCCAATCGTTGCAAAATACGATTGTAAAAATATTTGGCTTATATGATCATACCAAAATTCCGAGGCAGCATCCAGGAATACGACATCTACTTCCCGCACGGATTTATTAAGAAACAGCGTCGCATAGGCAGCATAGTGAAAAGACCTCAGCATCCCAGCAATGTCACGCAAGGCAGAACGTTTAATCCGTCGTTCGCTTAAAGACCGTGCCGGCTCGCCTTCAAAATCAATAATCATAAAATCTTTCCCGGTAAAAAGAACCTGGCCCAAATGATAATCCCCATGGACGCGAATCCTCTTGGCCTTGAATTTGGTTTGCAAAATAACTTTAAAACGATCGTAAATATCCCTTTCTGCTTCGAGAATAGGCGTAACCTCTCTTTGGATTTCATCTGGCAATTGATCTACTTTCTTACGTAACAGGCTTAACACTAACCTTGCTTGGCTTCCCATCGACTGATACACTGAGCGCTGATAAAGCGATGAAAAAGGTTCGGGTTCAAAATCCGGTTGATCTGCCTGAGCAGCCAATTGCTGATGCATCTCAGCAGTCCTCTGACCCAAAAGTTTTATCATCTCAATATAAAAAGGGTCTATAGCTAGTTTCAGGTCCATTGCCAACGCCGTGGGCAAAGACCCATCCGCAGCTACCGCTACGTTTGGAGCTTCTTTTTCTTTCGACTTCACTAACACGCGGTCAAAATAGACTCTAATCTGATCCGTAGTATAGCCCCATGCATCAGACTGAACCTGAACATATCCTTGCAGGACGCATAAGGCCATGGGTTCCGCCTTAGCCCGGCGGTATTCAATAGATCCGGCGAAAGGAGGCGTGTGGGTAAATTTTTTCTGCTCACTTAAGTAACGGGATATCTCAATATCAGGATTAATTCCCTCTTCCAGCTTACGGAAACTTTTCATAAAAAACTTGTTATCAAAGACAATCGCAGTGTTGCTCTGCTCTGCCTTGAGAATTCGGGAAGAAAAACTTTGCTGGGAATCTCCTAGGAAAGATTTAAAATCCTTGCCTGGAAGCCCTAGAATCAAGGATCCGCCCTTTGTAATTTTTCGTTTTTGGGCAATGATACGAAAAAGCGACTGATGAAACGCCTGATCATAAATACCATCAAAAAGAAAGCCTTCGGTTCCATTAATAATTAATTTGCAAATAATACTCTGCGGGTAATCCCTAGCGATATACTTATCTTCCTTTGTGTAGACAAACGATATCGGCAATAAATAAGTCTCTGGAGCGCCAGTTACATATTGGACATTCACAAAAGCGACTCTTGTGCCTCCGGGTTCCAGCGGAATGATTTCTGAAAAACGAGCCGTGCGGATTAATCTTGCTTTCCCCCCAAACCAGCGGCAACGGTTCAAATACTCCGGAAGGATTTCTGCCTCGATTTTATGAATAGCTTCTGGCAAAAAAACCTCCTCCCATGAATTTTCAACGCGAAAACCACTTTGCTCAATATGCTGAAACGTCGCAGTCCCAGTTCTCTTTAATAAAAACCAGAAATGGCTATACGGTCCCAAAGTCATCATGTAAGGAATATCCTTAATCGTAGGAAAAGCATTCTGGCTAAAAACTTCTTCCGGAACATAATCCCGGTATTCTTTCAAGTCCAATTCCACCGCTTGCGCAAACCTGGATAAATTAATCACGACTAACATAATCTCATCCCCATAACAGCGGACAAAACTCAAAACTTTCGGATTATCAGGAAAAAGGAACTTAGTGGCTCCTTGGCTAAAAGCTCGGAATCTTTTACGCATGGCAATAACTCGTCTCATCCACCACAGCGAAGAAGAAAGATTATTATCTTGCGTCTCGACATTGATAGTTTCATAGTGATATTCTGAATCAATAATGACCGGAAGATAAAGCTCTTGTGGGTTCGCTCTTGAAAAACCGGCGTTGCGATCCGGACTCCATTGCATAGGAGTCCTCACGCCATCTCTGTCGCCTAAGAAACGGTTATCTCCCATGCCAATCTCATCTCCATAATAAATGATAGGGGTTCCAGGAAGAGAAAAAAGCAGGATGTTGACTAAGTCTATCTTGCGCCTGTTATTCCCCAAAAGCGGAACTAATCTACGACGAATACCCAGATTGATCTTTGACCGGGCATCTTTAGCATAAGACCGATACATATAATCTCTTTCCTCATCAGTAACCATTTCCAGAGTCAATTCATCATGATTCCGCAAAAAAATAGCCCATTGGCAGCTTTGCGGAATGTTGGGAGTTTGTTCTAAAATATCAACTAGCGGAAAACGATCCTCCATGTGCACGCTCATATAAATACGCGGCATGATTGGAAAATGAAAAGCCATATGACTCTCGTTTCCCTGCCCAAAATAAGCCGCAGCATCTTCCGGCCACTGATTAGCCTCAGCTAATAACATCCGGTCTTTGAATTTAGCATCGATATGCTTTCGCAATTTTTGCAGAAATTGGTGCGTTTCCGGAAGATTCTCGCAATTTGTCCCATCACGTTCAAATAGGTATGGTACTGCATCCAGGCGTAAGCCATCTACTCCTAAGCCAAACCAAAAATCTGCGATACGAAAGATCTCCTTTTGGACATTAGGATTATCAAAATTCAAATCTGGCTGATGCGAGTAAAAACGATGCCAATAATATGCCTTGGTGTCTGCGTCCCAGGTCCAATTAGACTGTTCAAAATCCTTAAAAATAATCCTGGCATCAGCATACCGGTCAGGTGTTTTGCTCCAAACATAATAATTGCGATAATTTGAATCCGGCTTCGCATGCCTAGCTCGCTGAAACCATGGATGCTGATCGGATGTATGATTAATGACTAATTCTGTAATAACACGAAGCTTTCGTTGATGCGCTTCCCGTAAAAATTCCTTAAAATCCCGCAATGTCCCATATGATGGATTAACATCGTAATAATCCGAGATATCATAACCGTCATCTTTTAAAGGGGAAGGATAAAACGGAAGCAACCATATAGCCGATATACCAAGATTCTTTAAGTAATCCAGTTTTTGCGTCAACCCCTGAAAATCACCTACACCGTCTCCATCGCTATCATAGAAAGTTTTTATGTGCAGCTGGTAAATTATTGCATCTTTATACCAAAACGGATCGCTCTCAAGATAAGTGTTTTCTGTTGCCATTAGCACATCCTTTAATATTACAAGAAATAATCAAAATCTTCTTCGCGTCGCAGATGCTTCTTGACCAAAATAATATGTGCAGGGCTACGCTGTGGATTTAACTCGATATAGCTTTTATCGCCCTGCCAGATATATTTATCATCACTCAACAAATCGTGCGCCAGATAAGGCCTATTTTTTTCCAAGCCCAGCTCATCCTTCGGGATCTGAAGCCACCCGACTTGAGTGTGATGAGGGTCAAGATTTACTACCACGATGATAATATTCGAATAATCCCCGGTTGCTTTATAAAAAGCTAGCAAGTTTTCGTTATCGACTGTGCAAAATCGTATATTACGGGTCAATTGCAAACAAGGGTTTTCCTTACGAATTTTATTTAATCTAGCAAGGACATCTTTAAGATGTCCTTGCTTATTCCAATCCCATGATTTTATTTCATATTTTTCCGAATCAAGATATTCTTCTTTCTCGGCAAGCGCATCCGAAACACATAACTCAAAAGCTGGTCCGTAAATGCCAAAGTTAGAAGATAGTGTTGCGGCCAAAACCGCACGCAGGATAAACGCAGGCCTCCCGCCATACTGCAAATGTTCAGGTAAGATATCAGGCGTGTTCGGCCAAAGATTCGGTCGAAAATAGTCAGCGACTTCCGTGCTGGTTATTTCGGTCAGATAATCTTCAAATTCTTTTTTCGTATTCCGCCAAGTAAAGTATGTATACGATTGACTAAAGCCTCCTTTGGCCAAGCGGAACATAACATTAGGCCGGGTAAACGCTTCGGCCAAAAAAATGACATCCGGACATGTTTTCTTTACTTCAGCGATAAGCCAATCCCAGAAATAGAATGGCTTAGTATGCGGATTGTCAACACGAAAAATCTTAACTCCCTGCTTAACCCAAAAAAGTACAATATTTTTTAATTCTTCATAAAGATTTTTTGAGTCCGCTGTTTCAAAATTTAATGGTAGAACATCCTGATATTTCTTTGGAGGATTTTCGGCATACTGTACGGTCCCATCCGGACGCCACTTGAACCAATCAGGATGCTCTTTTAAATACGGGTGGTCTGGTGAACATTGAAACGCGATATCTAACGCTACAGACAAGCCATGCCCATTGGCCTTTTTAACAAAACGCTGAAAATCTTCAAGCGAACCTAATTGCGGATGCACCGATTTGTGCCCGCCTTCCTTAGAACCAATGGCCCAAGGAGACCCAGGATCTTTCGGATTGTATTCCGAAGAATTATTTTTACCTTTGCGATAAGTTATCCCAATAGGATGGATAGGAGGTAAATAAACCACATTGAAACCCATGCGCGCAATCTCAGGTAATATTCGTTCGCAATCTTTAAAAGTTCCATGCTTTCCTGGCTGAGAACCCCAAGACCTGGGAAAGAATTCATACCAGCTGCTAAACTGAGCTAATTTTGACTCTACAATAACCAACAATTCCTTGCCATATAGGGTTCTCTTATCTCTATTTAAATGAGCGTCGAGAATTTCCTGCAATTCTTGATTCATAACAAGCGTCAAAGCCTCTTCGGTAGAAATTTGACCAACTAATTTTTTAGCCCATTTCCGTAATTTAACCTCTTCGGGTTTTGAACAACACTCAGCCCTCTCCTGGATCAACCGAGCCCCGATTTGCAGATCAATCGTTACATCCTGTTTCGCCTCGATTCTCTTCTTTAAATCATTACGCCACGAACTAAATTCCTGAATATAGCCACAGATCGAATAAAGGTAGTTCTTTTCTTCTTCAATCGCAAAGGAACCGATCCACTGGTCATTACCCAGAGACTTCATGCGAACCTCTCGCCAATCTGTTTCGTCCTGCCGGCGGAAAAGAAGCGTTGCGCATACCTCATCATGCCCATCGATAAAAACAGTAGCCCGCACAACAACTTTTTCGCTCACAATGCGCTTGATAGGGAATTTTCCTCCGTCAATTTCGGGAGAGACTTTTTCGATTACAATGCGCTGAAATTGTGGAGTATGCGTGTTTGGCATATTAGACACCCTTTTTTTGAGTAAAATTTATTTTTAGCCCATATTAAATCTGAGAAAGCATCTAAATAATACAAAATGTACTAGAGTTGTTTATATTATACAGTTTTTAGGCTTACCAAACAACCGAAAAATTATTTATCTTTACAATAGAGATAAAGGGAGGTTATTTTTGAATTATTATTAGAAATTAAAGAGATTTTGGATTAGAGTTATATTAACTAACCCTTAATATTCTATGTTACGCCTTAACTCTTTTATTTACAATGACTTATGATAAGTATAGCTGCGCTAAGTTGTGTAAGTTATAACTCTATCTCTTAACGCAAACAAGCCTATTACATAGAACATAACGCCAAATATCAAACAAAAAATGCCGACTGGCGGTTATTTTTTGTTTGATGCCGCAAAGACTTTTGCGGCGCAAGAAAATTGGCAAATCAGAGATGGAATTATTCAGGAAATTTGTCCAATATATCCGCTATTTTTTGGCCAGAATATCTCTACCTCTATTGCATATAAAGAGATAAGCCATGTCCTATATAAAAACCTGAATAAAGGCTGATTAGACATTATTATTGCCCCTTTATTTTATGTCAAATGCAAATAAAATATATATTTTACAGATTGCTGTCGTAACCCACCTCTTTAAAAAATTTATCCCTGCCGAATTCTTCAATCAATAATGCAAGCCTCTGCTTCGGCTTAGCGCGGGTTTTATAGAACCCTACAACTTTTTCTATTAAAGACAAAATCTCGCTTTCGGTAAAAATCTTATCCAGTTTAAAGCCTGTCCTGGGCGTCCTGCCACTACACCCTCCCAGATAGATAGTAAAACCTATTCTTTTTTCAGACGAGGCCAAATCAACCTGGCCATGTATCCCTACCTCTGATACCTGAGGTCGCGTGCATCCGTTTGGGCATCCGGAAATAGCTATTTTGAATTTATGCGGCAGGTCCATGCCGCAGCGCAATCCCAGTTTATTCTCGATCTTATCGTAAATGGAAAATGTATCCACTAGGCCTGATTTGCACCAGTTGTTCCCAGGGCAACACGTAGTAGTCCTCATCCTGGGGCCTGATGTGCCTGGTTCAATGCCCAGCGATTTTACCCTCTTCCCTACTTCATCTATATCAGCAAATCTTATGAATGGGATCTCAATGCCCTGCCTAGTGGTCGTGTGCACAAAACCTTTTCCGTAATCGCCTGTTATCTTTACAATCCCATCAAGGTGCTCTTTTTTAAAAACAGCGTGCGGCATCTTCAATCTAAGAACAAAAAAACCATCCTGTTTCTGTCTCAAGAATCCTCTTTTTTTCAACGCGTCATAATCAATGGTTTCCACAACTTTTCTCCTTTTTTATTAAATCGCGTCCAAAGCTATTTTCGCAACGCAAATAGTTTTTTCAATATCAGCCCTGGTGTGACTAAAAGAGAGAAAATTCGCCTCGAATTCAGACTGCGCAAAATATACGCCGGATCCTAGGAGTTTCCTGTAAAACCTCTGGAATTGTCTTTTCTCTTTGAATTTCAGACTGAACATGGAACCAAAATTCTTCACAACCAGTTCAATATTACGCTCTTTTGCTGACTCCCTGATAGATTCGGCAAGATATCCTGTTAGTTCGCTGAGGAAGCTGTATCTATTTTTTAATTTTCCCAATTCTCTTAGGGTTGACAGGCCTGATTGCATTACCACAGGATTCCCTGCAAATGTAGATGCCTGGTAGACATCGCCCAGGGGCGCCAGATGATTCATTATCTCTTCTTTTGCCCCATACGCTCCTATGGGCAAACCCCCTCCGATAATCTTGCCAAGGCAGATAATGTCAGGGACAATGCCCAATTTCCAGCTTAGGGAGCCGAAATCAAAACGAAATCCTGTCATAACTTCATCTGCTAT
>Ga0180009_10000198_pt1 | contig 94456 bp, 84 predicted proteins | sample OS_PC_MetaG_FD_123537 | JGI IMG/M metagenome (GOLD analysis project Ga0180009, IMG submission 123537) | Groundwater microbial communities from the Aspo Hard Rock Laboratory (HRL) deep subsurface site, Sweden - OS_PC_MetaG | ecosystem: Environmental > Aquatic > Deep subsurface > Groundwater... | reverse complement strand
CCGGTTGGAGTCAGATTTTTCGATCTTTTGAGGCGAATAGTGAGCCTATGCAACGATGAAGATCGGAGAATCTGGCCCAATCCGGATTTTCTGCAGTAGATCAGTGTTAAGTCCGACAGGCTCTTAGTGGCGGCATGGGCACATGAATGCTGGCGCAGTAGGCGCGCAGCAGCTCCAGTTCGCTGGAGCCTGCATGTTCGTCGAACAGAATGACCCTGAGCCAGGCCCGCACCAGCTGTTCCTTGGCTGTTGGTGACAGTTCATTGAGTGCCTGCAGGCTGCGCCGCTGATCGGCAGCCCATTGCCGGCCACCACCGGGCCAGTAGTCGATCTTGCCGGTGTCGCTGAAGCCGATGGCGTCCAGTCCGGCCTGGCAGGCGGGCTCGGCCTCGGCGCGGCGCTGAGCATGACCAAACCAGGCCAGTGCCGCCATGCTGCTGTGCACCGCAGCCTTGCGCTGGGCCAGCGTTTTGTTGCCGTGCTCACGGCTTTTGCCCGGTGACTGGCTGTCATCCAGATACATCAGAATGATCTGCGCCAGGGCAAATTCAAACGCACTGATCTCGCCATCGGCCAGGCTCAGCTCACGAATGGCATGGTGCAGCTGGCGCACCTCGGCGCGTGAGCGGTTCTTCAGCGCCGGCAGCGTGATCTCCAGCAGCGGCAGCTTGCGCGACTGCGCGATCAGGCCGTGGGCCTGCAGCAGGTTGGCGCATTGAGCGCGCACGGTGTCACCCAGCAAGCTGTGCAGGTGGGTCAACTGCTGTTCGCGGACATTGTCGTCGTCATCCAGCAGCATCAGCAGCACCATGGCCGGTGCCCACTCATGATGCCGGGCCGAGCGCAGCAAGGGCTCCGGGATGGATTCGGCCAGTGCCGCCACCGCCAGAATGGCCTGCCATTGCGGATGCCCGATGTTCTCGATGATGCTGTCGGCGTCGAAGCGGAAGCCGGCGGGTTTTTCCTGCTCCTCTGTCTGTGCCGCACGTTGCTCACGTCGGGCTTCTTCGCGCTGCTGCACACGCTGCATTTTTTCTGCCAGGTCGGCCAGCTCACGCGGGTCGAAACCGGGCTCGATGGCGCGGATACGCTCAAGAATCGGCGGGTGGGTGGCAAACAGATGGCTGCTGTTGCCGGCACCGAACAGCATGTGCGAATATTCCTCGCTCTCATGATCCAGTCGCGAACCGGCGCTGCTGGCGGCAATTTTCTTCAGTGCGCCGCCGATGCCGTTGGGGTCGCGGGTGAACTGCACCGCCGAGGCATCGGCCAGGTACTCACGCTGGCGGGCGATGCCGGATTTGATCCAGCGGCCAAAGAACAGCCCGATGTAGCCCAGCGCAACCAGCCCCACCGCGATCAGCAGCACTGCTGCGGCGCCGTCATTGCGGCGGTTGCCACCGCTGAACAGATGCGCGTGGTGGAGGATTTTGCGACCGATCATGGCGATCACCAGAATGCCGAACAGAATGCCGATCAGGCGAATGTTCAGGCGCATGTCGCCGTTGAGAATGTGGCTGAATTCGTGGGCGATGACACCCTGCAGTTCACTGCGGCTGAGGCGTTCCAGCGTGCCGCGGGTGACCGCCACGGCGGCATCGGCAGGGCTGTAGCCGGCGGCAAAGGCATTGATGCCGGCCTCCTGATCCAGCACATAGACCTCCGGCACGGCCACGCCCGAGGCCAGAGCCATTTCCTCGACCACATTGATCAGCCGTCGCTGCAGTGGATCGCGGGTGTCCGGATCCACCCGGGTTCCACCCAGCTCCGAAGCCACCTGGCCGCCACCACCACGCAGACTGGCAATGCGAAACAGGCTGGCCAGCCCCATGAAGGTGCCGGCACCCAGCCCGGTCGTGACCAGCAGACCCGCATTGTGCGCCAGAGTCTGCGGTGCCAGCAGGCTCATGGCCTGACCACTGGCGTCTCTGGGCACGCTGCCCAGCACCAGCATGGCCATCACGCTTAAGACAACGATGATCAGCAGCATGGCCAGACCAAACAGCAGCAGCAGTCTGCTGCTGAGGGTTTTCGCCTGCTGCTGACGGGCGAAGAAATTGTTCATCGGCGCACCGTGTTATGGTTGGCCAGGCACATCGCGGTGCCGGTGATCAGGCTGCCAGCCTGCCGCCGACAGCGATTCAGGTAAACGATACCTGCGGCGCTGTGCGTTTGGCCGGGTCTTCGATGTCCAGCAGTTCGGCCGGCTTGAAGTTGAACCAGCCGGCAAAGAAGTTGGCCGGAAAGCTCTCGCGCAGCACGTTGTAGTTCATCACTGCGTCGTTGAAAGCCTGACGCGCGAAAGCGACCTTGTTTTCGGTGGTGGTGAGTTCCTCGGAAAGCTGCATCATGTTCTCGTTGGCTTTCAGGTCGGGATAGGCTTCTGACAGTGCAAACAGACGCCCCAGCGCACCGGAGACACCCTGCTCGGCCTGAGACAGTTCCTGCATGGCAGCGGGATCGCCGGGGTTCTGCTTGGCCTTGGCGAGACCGCTGACCGCCGCGTTGCGGGCCTGGATCACCGCTTCCAGCGTTTCCTTCTCGTGTTTCATGTAGCCCTTGGCGATCTCGACCAGATTCGGAATCAGGTCATAGCGCCGGGTCAGTTGCACATCGATCTGCGCAAAAGCGTTTTCGTGCTGATTGCGGGCGGCAACCAGCCGGTTGTAGATGCTGATCGCATAAACCGCAGCGACCACGATGATTCCCAGTAATGCCCAGCCCATGATGTTCTCCACGGTGACGGAAAGTGGCTGTATTCTAGCAACATTTCCGCACCCACTGGCATGCTGAAAGTCATTCATTGCAATGCGTAGCAGCGATCAATGGCCGCAGTGAACTGCTATCGTCTGCTTGCAACATCGCGATCACGGTGTTGTCATTGACAGCACACACCCTACAGGTACAGACCATGCAACTGACTTCCATCGAAGGCAACTCACAGCGACTTGACGGCGGTGCCATGTTCGGCAACGTGCCGCGGGCACTGTGGTCACGCTGGATCGAACCGGATGAGCGCCATCGCATTCCGCTGGCCTGCCGCTGCCTGCTGGTGCGCGATGATCAGGATCGCCATATTCTGCTGGAAGCCGGCATCGGTATCTTTTTCGACCCCAAACTGAAGGACCGCTACGGCGTGCAGGAAGACGAGCACGTGCTGTTGCAGTCACTGCAGCAGGCCGGATTAAGCCATGAGGACATCGACGCCGTGATTCTCAGTCACCTGCACTTCGATCACGCCGGCGGCCTGCTCAGTGGCTGGAATGGCGAGGACAATCAGGGTCAGGCGCGAGCCCAGCAGCTGCTGTTTCCCAAAGCGCAGTTTTTTGTCGGTGCGCAGCACTGGCAGCGGGCGCAGGACCCGCATCCGCGCGACCGTGCCTCGTTTGTCCCCGAACTCAACCGCTTGCTGCACGATTCCGGGCGCGTGCAGCTGGTCAGCGGCGATCATCACGACTGGCTGGGCGAGCGCTTTCGTTTCAGCTACAGCGACGGCCACACCCCGGGGTTGATGCTGACAGAGTTACGCGGCAAAGATGATCGCGGCGGCATGGTCTACTGCGCCGATCTGATCCCCGGCCGTGCCTGGGTGCATCTGCCGGTGACCATGGGCTACGACCGCTACCCGGAGCGCCTGATCGACGAGAAACAGCGTTTTCTGGACGACAAGCTGGCGCGTGATGTGCGCCTGTTCTTCACCCATGACCACGCCTGTGCCAGTGCAGCGGTGAGCCGCGATGAGCAGGGCAAATACATCACCGTAAACGAGCGGAAAAGCCTGTGTGCTATAGAGTTGTGTGATTTGTAAATAAGCTATAAATTTGCGTCCACATCGCTGCACAGTGGCGCTGTGGTGGTGTCAAGCAGTCGCTTGAAAGCGTGCTGGTGAAAACCGAATGGTTCAATCAGATCAAAGCTGATATTGAGCTCATCACAACCGACCACGTTAATGGTAGCCTGACCTACAGCAGTCTGCTCTGCATCCAGACCGGGATCAGGCACAAGAAATGACAGTCCTGATGACAGATTGAGATCAATCGTGGCTGTTACATTGCCGTCAACAATTGGTATTGCACCTGCCATCCATACAGGCACGCCATCGGTGTGTGCGAGCAAAGCAAGAAACAGAAAGCGTCTGCCATCGGGCACAACCGCAGTGTTGATCTGTACACCGGTGCGATTGAAGGCATCGTTGTTCCAAATGCCTGCAAGTCGTTCTGATACAGTTGGCAAATGAGTAAAGTGATACAGCGCTGTCAGGTTGGTCTGTCGATCTTTGGCAAAGGCAAAAACCGACTGGTTGGCCATCCCGCGTTGACTCACCACGCGCAGTAAGTCCATATCGTATGGCCTGATCACGGTGACCAAAGCATTGTCGATGATTTTGCTTACCCTGCCGCCACTGTTGGCCATAAAGTAGTCAACACCGTCGAGGTTTACGATGTCGCCGGGATCCTGAATGGTGCCATCGATGAGCGTGGCCAAGGGTTCACCTACGAGATTGAAATCGCTGTCAAAACGCAGCAACAGTGGTGGTGGCGGTGGTGATATCGGTGGCAGTATTGCAGATGGGCCTAAAGCAGCCGTGGCGTAGATCTGGTCAATGCTGCTTCGGAGGTTGGTCAATATGAAGCCAGATAATTCGGTACCTTGCAGCGTCAGTGCAGTGGGTATCAGCGCTGTGGTGGCAGGATCAAATTCGAATATCTGCGTGTCTTCTGTTGCCTGGCTGTTGATGGAGACTGACCTAAACAGCAACAGTCGATCCTGGAACCGCAGTCGACTGAGCAGGCGATCACTGGCATCGTGCAGCAGTGTCGGCAGTGTCAGCAGTTGCTGATTGCCACCGGCATCCAGGCTGATCGCCTGGCTAATGTCAGCTGCGAGGTCGATGGTTTCATACAGGCATTTTGATCCGACGTTATCGCCGTGACCGCGGATGAACTCGAACAAGGGTGCTTCCAGGTGCACTGTCTGCACCTGGCCAGCACGAAAGTGCACGATGCTACGACGATTGGATAAGCCCTCGTCGTTGCTGGCGAAAACATAAAAATTGTTGTCATCGATGGCACACAAAGTTCGCAGATCCGGATTGATGATGGGGATCACTGCGGTGCCAGACTGGGTGCCGTCACTGATGGCCAGATGCTCGCTAAAGTCATCACTTTGAGCGCTGGCTCGTACTTTAATCAGCAGTCGTCCAGGAGTCACTTGCAAACCCAGGTCAATTGAGGACTGTGGCAAATCAAGCTGCAACGCCTTGCGCGTGTTGGCCGCAGTGCCATCACTGCGCCAAAGTTCAACAATCTCAGCTTGCTGAAGGCCGCCAATTCGTCTGAAGAAATAAAGTTCTTCATTGAACGCCATCATCAAATCTCGGCTACTGTTGCCCGGCACCACCCGGTCTGCCAGCTCCAGCGTGCCTGTAGCGCTGCCATCAGAGACTTGTAAAACCCCATCGCGGCGGACAAAGAAGACCCGCTCGCCGATGATTCTGGTTGCAGAAAACGGTGGTGCCGAGTTTTGTCCAGTGATGACTCCAACACGATTGAACACCTGTGCTGTTGCGGTAATGTTCAATAACAAAAGCATTGTTGTCAGCGAAAGACAGGTTGAGACTCTGTTTAAATGCATAATAAATCCCTGTGAATACAGTTCTCGTCAACCAGTCGATACTATTACGAAACACCTAATACTACAAGCATTCTGCCTGGCAAGTACCAATGACGTTTTGAACAAATGTCTCCTGGTAGTTCAGTTGCTTATTTCTCCGCGACCACAATCAGCCGTTCGGCATCCAGATCGTAGTCGCGACCGTCCCAGCTACCATAACACTGCACTGAGCTGAAACCGGTCTGCTGCAGCAGCTGCTGCAGTTCGGCGGCACTATAGATGAAATGCGTGAAGCGGGCTCTGGCCACGCTGTCGTCGGCCCGCACCAGCAGCCAGTCCACCTCCATACGTGTCATGTCATCAAGCAGCAGCGGGCGGGTGATGAGCAGGCTGTCGTCGGCAAACTCGTCGGCGTGTACCGGCTGCAGTTCGCGCAGCAGGGTTTCCTTGCCGGCGACATCAATCACCAGATGACCGCCCGGTCGCAGGTTGTGGTGGCTGGCCTGGAGCACCGACCGGTTGTCCTCGGGGGTGTCGAAATAGCCGAACGATGACCACAGACAGACCACCAGATCAAAGGCCTGTGTACTGCGATAGCTGCGCATGTCGGCCTGCTCGATGTTGATGTCCAGATCGTCGTGCGCGGACGCATTGTGCTGCTGCAGATGCTCGCGCAGACGCTGCAGCAGAAACGGGCTGGTATCGATGGCGGTGACGTCACAGCCACTGCGTGCCAGCGGCAGACTGTGGCGTCCGGGGCCACAGCCCAGATCCAGCACATGCTGCGGCATCAGCCCGAGCAGATTGAGCAGCGCTGCGACATCGTCCTCGCCGCGCTGAAAATCTGCGGCAGAGAACATACAATGATAAAAGTCCTGCCACAATTGCTCATCCAGATACCAGGGGTTGTTCATGGTTTGCTTACTCGGGGTTTGCCCATTCTGGGTTTACATGCACTGGGTTTACTTGCACGGGCCACACTCGTTCGGGCCATACTCGATCGGGTCATGTCCGCCCGTCGGGCGCTTGCGGCGTGCCTGGTTTGCATGACGATGTCTGTGCGCATACAAGCTGCGGATTCTGGCCGGGTCGCCCCATTGTCCCTGATCACCATGGTTTTGGCCATGCTGCTGTTGCCAGGCTGCATGAGTGTGCGCTGGGGCCTGCAGGCGGTGGACGGGCAAATGGATGTGCTGGCGCGCCGCAGCAACATCGATAAACTGCTGGCCGACCCGCACACCCCGGACAGTTTGCGCGAGAAACTGCGCCTGGCGCAATCCATTCGCGAATACGCTGTGCACGAACTGGGTCTGCCGGATACGGACAGCTATCGCAGCTATGCCGATCTGGGGCGTTCTGCAGCGGTATGGAGCGTGGTGGCCGCGCCGGCGGATGCGCTGCAGCCAAAAACCTGGTGTTTTCTGTTTGTTGGCTGTCTCGCCTACCGCGGCTGGTTTGATCCACACGACGCCTGGCACGAAGCACGCCTGCTGCAGCGCCGGCAGGGGCTGGATGTGATGGTGAGCCCGGCCACCGCGTATTCCACGCTGGGCTGGTTTGATGACCCCCTGACCAACATCATGCTGGAGTACCCGGCCCCGCAACTGGCTCAGTTGCTGTTTCATGAAATGAGCCATGAACAGCTCTATCTCAAGGGTGACACCGCCTTCAACGAGGCCTATGCCACAGCGGTGGCCGAGATCGGCGTGGCGCGTTGGCTGGACTCGCGCAATCTTGCCGCCAGTGCCGAGAACTATCGCCAGCAGGCGCAGGTGGATGCCATGGTGGACGGCTGGATTGCCGCTGCCCGTGAACAACTGCTGCGCATTTACCAGGCCCCCGGTACCGCGGAGCAGAAAGCGCTGGGAAAACAGGGCGTGATCGCCGCGCTGCGTCAGCGCTGGCTGGCGGCCATGCTGCACAGCCAGCCGGGCAGCCTTCTGCATACCGGTCTGCGGCGCTGGCGCGGTTGGTTTGCGCAACCGCTGAACAATGCGCATTTTGTCCTGCATGCCACCTACCAGCAGGGTGTGCAGCGTATGCTGCGGTTGTATGCCGACCTGGATGAAGATCTGCCGGCCTTCTACCGGGCAACTGCAGCCATGGCCGAGTGGTCTGTTGCACAGCGGGCCACATGGCTGGCCGCCACAACCAGTGCTGAAGCATCCATGCCAGATGTCTCGTCGCAGGCTGCATCTGCGCAACGGGCTGTGCAGCAAGGCGGGCAGCGCTTACAATAAGGCGCTTTGATCCACGGATACGGCATTTTGTCCCAGCGCCACCCTTTTCCGCTCATTGTCATTGCGCTCAGCGGCTTGCTGCTGTTGCCGTCCGCGGGACTGGCCCAGTTCAGTGGCGCTGCCGGCAACGAGGGCGCATCGCTGCCGGCGATCTGCAATGTGGATGTGCGCACGCGCCGTGCCGGGCCGTCGCCGAACCGGGCCGATGCCCCCTTTTACCTGAACGCCGAGGAAGCCGATCTGCAGCGTTTTGGCGAGTCACTGTTTGTCGGTGATGTGCTGCTGGAACGGGCCGATCAGCGCCTGGCCACGCGGCGTCTGATCTATGATCGCAGCATTGGCCAGGTGGTGGCGCCGGAGGCGCTGCGCTACAGCGATCAGGATTACATCATCGAGGCGGCCAATGCGGTGTATTACCTGGACGATGCCAGCGCCGAACTGGTGGATGTGGATTTTCAGGTGGCCGGCAGCACTGCCAATGGCAGGGCCATGCGCATTTTTCTGGAAACAGGCGGTGTGGCGCGGGTTACCAGTGCCGAGTTCACCACCTGCCCTGGCGAGCATCCGGCCTGGGAGCTGTCCGCCAGCCGTATCAGACTGGATCAGGAACAGGGCGTCGGTGTGGCGCGCAATGCGGTGCTGCGCTTCAAGAGCGTGCCCATCTTCTACACGCCGTGGATCAGCTTTCCGCTGGATGACCGGCGCAAAAGCGGCTTTCTCTATCCGTCGCTGAGCACCACCTCGGAAAACGGCTTTGGCATTTCGGTTCCGTATTACTGGAACATCCAGCCGAACATGGATGCCACCATCACCCCGCGCCTGCTTACCGAACGCGGAGCTGCACTGGGTCTGGAGTACCGCTACAAGACCCGGCGCAGCAGCGGTGTGCTGGATGCCGATTATCTGCCCGATGACGACAAGCGCGATGGCAGTGACCGTTATCGGTTGCGCACCATCGCAGGTTACCGACTGGCGTCGCGCTGGAACGCCAGGATGGATCTGCGCCATGTCAGTGATGACGATTACTTCCTCGATTTCGGCGGCAACATCAATGAAACCACGATTCCCTTCCTGCGCAGTTCCCTGATCGTCACCGGCAGCGGTCGGTTTTGGAACCTGCGCATGACCGCAGACGCCTTCAACTCGCTGGATTCCAACCGCAACCCGGCCAGCGAGCCGTATGACCGGCTGCCACGGGTGGAGCTCGATGCGCGCTGGCCGCTGTTGCGTGACCTGGATCTGACCATGGATGCCGAAGCGGTGTATTTCAGTCGTGGTACCGGGCCGACTGGTGGTCGCCTGGATCTGATGCCGGCACTGGAGTGGCGCTATGAGCAGCCGGGCTGGTATCTGGCACCCAAGCTGGCCTACCGGCTCACCAGTTATGTGCTGGAACAGACCCAGGGCACGGATTTCGAGGCCGATCAGAACCCGTCGCGGGCACTGCCGATCGTCACTTTCGACACCGGCATGGTGTTTGAGAAACGCCTGCGCAGCGGCAATCGCTGGACGCTGGAGCCGCGCCTGTTTTACGCCTACGTGCCGTTCGAGGACCAGTCCGACATTCCGGATTTCGACAGCGCATTGCTGACCTTCGGATTGAGCCAGATTTTTACCCCGAATGCTTTTGCCGGGGCCGATCGTCAGGCCGAGGCCAATCAGTTGTCATGGGGACTGACCTCGCGCTTCATCGATTCCGACAGTGGCCGCCAGTATCTGGATGTGACCGTGGCCCAGACGTTCTTTTTTCGCGATCAGCGGGTGACGCTGCCAAATCAGCAGCCAACCGAATTCGACAGCTCACCGGTGCTGGCCGAGGTCAACTGGCGACCATTCGGCAATTGGGCGGCCACCGCCGGACTGCAGTATGATCCGGAGGACGAGGAAGTCGATGTGGGTTTGCTGGGGGTAAACTATCAGAACAGCCAGAACCTGCGCGTGCAGGCCGGTTACCGTTTTCGCCGCAATCAGGTTGACCAGTTCGACATCCGCATCCGCTATCCGGTATCGAGAAACTGGCGCCTGTTGGGACGGCTGAACTACTCCATCCGCGACGATACCACGCTGGAAACCGTGCTGGGCTTTGAATACGAGAGTTGCTGCTGGGCCTTGCAACTCATTGGCCGACAGTTTGTCAATGCACGTGATGGCGGTGACCAGACCGGCGTGTTTCTGGAACTGCACCTGAAAGGCCTGGGCAGCATCGGTCGTAACCCGTATGACCTGTTCGGCATCAACCAGCGCCAGTTTTAACCAGTAACCATACGGACGATTAATGATGATGCAAGCACTACACCTGATCCGGATCGAGACCATGAATCGATTGGCGCCTGGCCTGCTGGCCCTGCTGCTCACAGTACCTGTTCTGGCCCAGGAAAACGACAATGGTGACGTCGTCATCGAGGCTGAGAATCTGCTGCCGACAGGCACCGATGAGATTGATCGCATCGTGGCCATTGCCGAGGACTCGGTGATTCTGGAAAGTGAGCTGCAGATGAGCATGAAGGGCGTGCTTGACCAGATTGCCAAGCGTGGCGGTGAGCAGCCGCCCATGGATCTGCTCAGGAAGCAGGCGCTGGAGCGCATGATCATGACCAAGCTGCAGGTGCAGCGGGCGCAGGAGACCGGCATCCGCATCGCCGAATCCGAAGTCGATCAGGCACTGGCCAATGTCGCGGCGCAGAATCAGATCACCATCCTGCAGCTGCGTCAGGCGCTGGAACAGGATGGCTTCGAGTTTGTCGATTTCCGCGAGGAATTGCGTGACGAGTTGACCATCAACCGCATGCGCGAGCGGGTGGCGGACTCCATGCCGGACATCACCGACACCGAAATCGAGATCATGCTGGCCTCTGAGCGTGTTGGTGGCGAACAGTATGACCTGTCCCACATTCTGATCGCGGTGCCAGATGGGGCCACGCCGGCACAGGTGGCCGAGGCACAGGAGAAAATCGATGAGGTTTACGATAAGCTGAACAAGGGCCTGGAATTCGCTGCGGCGGCGATCAGTTACTCCGACGCCCAGGATGCGCTGGAGGGCGGGCGCATCGGTCTGCGTAACATCAACACCATGCCCACGGCATTCAGTGATGCGCTGGAAAATCTGGAACCGGGTCAATTTACCCGGCCACTGCGCAGTCCGGCCGGCTTTCATGTCATGTATCTCAATGACATCCAGTCGCAGAGCCAGATCATCATCGACGAGACCAAAGTGCGACATCTGATGGTGGCGACCAGCGATCTGATGGATTCCGAGGAAGCCTATGAGCGCATTGTCGATCTGCGCGACCGCTGGCGTCGAGGTGACGCCAGCTTCGAGGAACTGGCCAGGGAGCATTCCGATGACACCATGACCGCCAATCTGGGTGGTGACATGGGCTGGGTGCAGCCGGCCCAGTACGGCGAGCGCATCAAACAGATCATCGAATCGCTGGACATCGGCGAGGCCTGTGAGCCGTTTCAGGATGAGTCCGGCTGGCATGTCATGCTGCTGGAAAACCGGCGCCGGTCTGATGTCACCGATCTGGCTTTGCGGCGGCAGGCTGAGCAGATCCTGAAGCAGCAGAAGTCAGAGCGTGAATACGAGACCTTCCTGCGCCAGTTGCGCGATGAATCCTACGTAGAAATTCGCGGCTGAGGTGGCGGTCACCGGCCCTGCAGTGACCCGGCTGGCGGATCGACAATGCTGCTGCTGACTCCGGGAGAGCCGGCCGGCATCGGGCCGGAGCTGGTGATCAGAATGGCGGCGCAGGCACAATCGCTGGATTGCTGCGCCATCGCCGATCCCGCCCTGCTGCAGCGTTGTGCGCAGCGCCTCGGTGTGGCAGTGGAAATTGTGCCGCTCAGCATTGACCGGTTGCAAGGCCTGCCGCCCGGCGGTGCTGGCCGTCTGCTGGTGTTGCCGCAGGCCATGCCGGGTGAGGAAACACCGGGCCAGCCGCAGGCCCGGCATGCAGCCTATGTGCTGCAGTGCCTGGATCTGGCAGTGGACCTGTGTCGGCAGGATCCTACCCGACGTGCGCTGGTTACCGGGCCGGTGCACAAGGCCGTCATCAACCGTGCCGGCTTCCCGTTCAGTGGTCACACCGAGCACATCGGTGCCCGCTGCGAGGTGGCGCAGACGGTGATGATGCTGGCCGACGATGACTTGCGTGTGGCGCTGCTGACCACCCACATTCCGCTTGCAGCGGTGCCGGCTGCCATCACCGGCAATCGGCTGCGGCGTTGCCTGCACATCATCGTCAGACATTGCCGGGAGCGTCTGGGCATCACCCATCCCCGCATCCGCGTGCTGGGGCTGAATCCGCATGCCGGTGAAGACGGCTATCTGGGCCGTGAGGAACTGGATGTGATCAGGCCGGTGCTGCAGGAGTTTGCCGATCCGTCCGTTACCCTGCAGGGGCCGGTGCCGGCAGATACCGCATTCGCCCGCAACGAGCGTAGCGACTTCGATGTGATCCTGGCCATGTACCACGATCAGGGGCTGACCCCGCTCAAGGCCGAGGGCTTTGGTCGCATCGTCAACATCACGCTCGGGCTGCCCATCGTGCGCACCTCGGTTGATCACGGTACTGCCCTGGATCTGGCTGCACTGCCGGCCTGCGCACCGGCGTCGCAGCGGGCCAGACTGGACTCGCTGCAGGCCGCTGTGGCCGAGGCGCAGCGGCAGTTGCAGGTGCTGCAACGCCAGGCAGCGGCCGGGTGATGGACACGGCGCATCGCGCGCGCAAACGTTTCGGGCAAAACTTTCTCGTCGACCAGAGTGTGGTCGATCGCATTGTGCTGTCGTTGCGGTTGCAGCCGCAGCAACGGCTGGTGGAAATTGGACCCGGTCACGGTGCCCTCACCGAGGCACTGCTGGATGCCGGTGCCGATCTGCTGGTGATTGAACTGGATCGGGATCTGGCTGCGGCGTTGCAGCGACGCCATGCTGGCAATCCGCGTCTGCAGATCATTCAGGCCGATGCGCTGAAAGTGGATCTGTCAGCACTTGACGAGCAACCGTTCCGGCTTATCGGCAATCTGCCCTACAACATTTCTTCTCCTTTGCTGTTCCATTTCGCCGCCCATCATGGTGCCTGGACCGATGCCCACCTTATGCTGCAGCGCGAGGTTGCCGAACGCCTTGCGGCGAGTCCCGGTGACAGCAGTTATTCCCGCTTGTCGGTGATGATGTCACTGTACGCGCACACCGAGCTGCTGTTCGAGGTGCCGGCACAGGCATTTTCGCCGCAGCCAAAAGTGGTTTCCGGCGTGGTCAGGCTGACCCCGAGACAGCCGGAACTGCAACAGGTCGATGCCCGCCAGGCCTTTTCCGAATTTGTCCGCAACGCATTTGCGCAGCGCCGCAAGACCCTGGCCAACAACCTGCGTGGCCGACTTGACCGCGATGCCATCAAGGCGCTGGACATTGATCCGGGCGTGCGTCCACAACAGCTGGATCTGGATCAGTTCCTGCGCCTGTTCGCAGCCTGGCAGGCAGGTCAGTAAACCTGCCACCATGACGCTGCTTGACTGTGCCCACAGTCGGGTTAAGCTGTAGCGTTTCCAAGCATTGGCCAGACACTGATGAGCATCTACGCCATCGGCGACATTCAGGGCTGTTACAGCGCCTTTCGCAAACTGCTGGACAAGATTCGCTTTGATCCGGCGTCAGACCAGCTGTGGCTGGTTGGCGATCTGGTGAACCGTGGCGGCAAGTCACTGGAAGTGCTGCGGCTGGTGTATGCCTTGCAGGACAGTTGCATCAGCGTGCTGGGCAACCACGATCTGCATTTTCTGGCTGTGGCCAACAACACCAAAAAGCACTCGCACAACCCGGAGCTGCATGAGATTCTGCGTGCCGATGACGGCCAGTTGTTACTGAACTGGCTGCAACAGCGACCACTGCTGCACGTGGATGAACATCTGCGCATGATCATGGTGCACGCCGGCATCGCCCCGGACTGGGATCTCCCGCTGGCAAAAAAACTCACCCGCAAGGTGCAGAAAACCCTGCAGGGCAAGCGCGCCAAGGAGTTACTGGACAAGATGTACGGCAATCGTCCTGCGCGCTGGAGTGCTGATCTGAAGTGGCTGGAGCAGCGTCGCGCCATCATCAACGTGTGTACGCGGATGCGCTTCTGTCGAGCCGATGGCAGTCTGGATTTCACCGCCAAGGGACCGCCCGCTTCGGGCAAGAAGGGCAGTCGTCCCTGGTATGAGCTGCCACGCAGGACCGCCGACCACACCATCCTGTTTGGACACTGGTCAGCGCTGGGCCTGTATTTTGGTCACCAGGTGGTGTGTCTGGATTCCGGCGGTGTGTGGGGGAACAAGCTCACGGCCATGAGCCTGGGTGAGGATTTTCGCCTGTGGCAGGTCAAAGGTCAGCATGGCTGATTTCCCGGCAGGGGGCTTGCAGAAAAAAGCCCGCCTGAGGCGGGCTCTTCATGCTCATTGAGCACTGCTGAGGGCGACGATGACAATCAGTTGTCGTCGTCGTCAGTGGCTTCCTCAACAGCATCGCCGGCTTCTGCAGCCGCGTCCTCAGCTGCTGCAGCGGCCTCGTCCATTTCCTGTGCTGCAGCATCCGCCGCTGCGGCACCTTCCTGCTGCAGTTCATCGGCGGTCTGTTCCAGCTGGTCAGCTGCCTGATCCATCATTTCTGCGGTTTTCTCACGCGCCGCAGCGCTCATTTCGGCTGCGCCTTCACGGGCACTCTGCGCCGCTTCGCTGGCGGCTTCACTGGCGTCGGCGGCGGCTTCGCGCATGTTGTCCATGGCAGCATCGCCCGCTTCACCGGCAGTCTCGGTGGCATCTTCAAAGCCGGCACTGATCTCGGCCCCGGTTTCTTTGGCCGCTTTCGCCACGTCCTCGGCAGCCTGTCTGGTCTGCTCCAGCGCCTGCTCGGCCTTTTCTTCGGCCTGATCGGCCTGTTCCTGGCAGCCACTCAGCAGCAGCAGTGGCAGCATTGCAATCGTGATGATGATCTTGTTCATGGTAAACCTCTGCAAGTTTCAGGGTGTCACCAAGTCTAACGCATTGATGTGTTGAAAGGTATGACAGCTTGTCAACTTTGGCACACGGCCAGAAAGGTGCGGCCGCGTGCTGCGGCGATCATTCCGCTGCAGCGGCATCGCGCATGGCCTGAATGACCTCGGCATAATGGTCTGCGCCGAAGATGGCGGATCCGGCCACAAAGGTGTCGGCACCGGCGCTGGCGATGTCGGCAATATTACCGGTCTTGACGCCGCCGTCGACCTGCAGCCGGATGTTGTAGTCGGTGGCATCAATGCGCTCGCGCACGCGGCGGATACGATCCAGCACATTGCTGATGAACTGCTGGCCGCCAAAGCCGGGGTTGACCGACATCATCAGCACCAGATCCAGGTCATCCAGCGTATCATCGAGCCAGTTCAGCGGTGTTGCCGGGTTCAGTGCCAGGCCGGCGCGACAGCCAGCGTCGTGGATGAGCTGGATGCTGCGATCCACATGGCGGCTGGCTTCCGGATGGAAACTGATGGAATCGGCACCGGCCTCGGCGAATCGGCTGATCAGATCGTCCACCGGCTCGACCATCAGATGCACATCAATCGGTGCCTTGATGCCATGCTTGCGCAGGGCGCTGCACACCAGCGGGCCGACGGTCAGGTTGGGCACATAGTGATTGTCCATGACATCAAAATGAATCCAGTCGGCACCAGCGGCCAGCACTTTGTTGACCTCATCGCCGAGACGGGCAAAATCGGCGGACAGAATGGAGGGGGCGATGATGACGGATTGTTTCATGGCAAGTATCTGATTGTATTATAAAAAAGATTCTGACAAGCTCAACGGAAACCGCGTTGCTTGCGCAGCTTGTCGTAGGCCGCGCGCACTTCACGCACGCGCTGATCGGCGTAGTCGCGCATGGTTTTTGGCACGTCGCGGCCGGACATCTTGTCCGGGTGATACTGTGACATCAGTTGCCGATAGGCTTTCTTGATGTCCTGATTGCCGGCCTGCTTGCTGATGCCCAGCACCTGATAGGGATCCGGCTCCGGGGCACTGTTCTGCGGGGCGTACTGGCGGTGACGCATGCTGATCAGCCGGTCAAGTTCGGCGACCCCCAGCCGCAATGCGCTGGCAACACGTTCCAGGATCTGCCGCTCGGCCGCGCTGATGGCACCATCGGAGAGGGCACCGTTGAGCAGTATTTCCAGGAACAGTTTGCGCAAGTGCGGCATGGTTTGGGTCATGGCTGCGAACGGGGCCAGCTCGCTTTCCAGCGGATAGTTGCTGCTTTTGCCGAGACGGAACTGGCTGATGGCCATTTTGCGCTGTTGTGCATTCAGACGCAACTGCCGCATGAGCTGTTCGGCAACCCGAATCTCTGCCTCCGACACCTTGCCATCGGCCTTGGCCAGGTGGCCGAGACAGCCGAATAGCGCGGCTTGAAACACCTGCTGTGCCTTGCGATTGAACGGCGTGAACTGAAACCGGGAGCCACTGCCGTGGCCGGCATTGCCGCTGATGTGGCGGATACTGTTGTCCAGCCACCAGCCGGCCAGCAGTCCCAGCAAGGCCCCCAGTGGGCCTTTGCTGAACAGGCCGACAAAAAATCCGATCAGCTTCCACACGACATCAATCCATTGTTCAATCAGCGCCAAAGAAAGCATATTGTCGCAGATTCGTGCTGGTATGACCGCCTTCCAGGCGTATCGGTCAGGCCGGTCAAAGCCGCCACTGCAATCGTGGTGGCAAGGCTATAATGCCAGCAGGCATCGACCAGCGATCACCCCATGAGCTCATCAACCAGCGATCATTCCGCCCTCAACCCAGTCATGCCAGCACCGGATCTGCCGCTGCTGTATCGGGGCAAGGTGCGTGATGTGTATGCCGTTGACAATCAGCATCTGCTGATGCTGGCGAGCGACCGGCTGTCGGCGTTTGATGTGATTTTGCCGGATGCGATCCCCGGTAAAGGTGAGATCCTGACCCAGTTGTCCAATTTCTGGTTTGCGCGCACCGCCGCGCTGCAGGCCAATCACCTGACCCGGGTGGCGCTCACCGACATTCTGCCAGCAGATCAGGCGCAGGCATTGCAGCGCCGCGCGGTGGTGGTCAGGCGTTTGCAGCCGTTACCGGTAGAAGCCATTGTGCGCGGTTATCTGATCGGCTCCGGCTGGAAAGACTACCAGGCCAGCGGTGAACTGTGCGGCATCGCGCTGCCGGCAGGCTTGCGGCTGGCGCAACAGTTGGCAGAACCGCTGTTCACTCCCTCCAGCAAGGCGCAGCAGGGGGCGCATGATGAAAACATCAGCTTTGCCAGGATGGTGGAACTGATCGGCAGCGAACTGGCGCAGGCCGTGCGCGCAGTCAGTCTGGCGCTGTATCAGCACGCTTTCGCCCATGCCTGGGAGCGCGGCATCATCATTGCCGACTGCAAGTTCGAGTTCGGGCTGGATGCGCAGCAGCAGCTGGTCCTGATGGATGAGGTGTTCACCCCGGATGCGGCGCGCTTCTGGCCCCGCGATGCATGGCAACCGGGGCACAATCCGCCCAGTTATGACAAGCAGTTTGTTCGTGATTATCTGGAAACGCTGGACTGGAACAAGCAACCGCCGGCACCACACTTGCCGGCTGCGGTCATCGCCGCAACTCTGCAGCGCTACCAGCAGGCCTACACGCTGCTGACCGGTGAGCCATGGAAGGGGCAGGCATGAGCAAGAACCTGCAGCAATGGCTGGATGATTATGGCGTCTGTCACCAGCACCCGCTCAACAAGCGCATCCACTGGCTGTGTGTGCCGCTGATCGTCTGGAGCCTGCTGGCCCTGCTCTGGCTGCTGCCCTTGCCTATGGCATCGCTGTTGCCGGCGCTGCTGCAGCCGCTGGCCAATGTTGCCACGTTGCTGATCGCTGTGGCCAGCATCTATTACTGGCGTCTGGCACCCAGGCTGGCGCTGGGCATGCTGCTGTTCAGCGCGCTGGCGCTGTGGGCAGGCATGCAGCTGGCGGTCTGGCTGGCGCTGCCGTCGTGGTTGTTGCCTGTGGTGGTGTTTGTGCTGGCCTGGATCGGGCAGTTCATCGGACACCATATCGAAGGCAAAAAACCGTCTTTCTTCAAGGATCTGCAGTATCTGCTGATCGGGCCGGTCTGGTGTCTGGAGCATCTCTACCGGCGGCTTGGCGTCGGTGGCTGAAGCAGGGCTGAGTAACATGCTATGGCGAACGCTGCACGGTCTGTTGCCAATTCTGCTGCTGTGGCTGCTGGCTGCTTGCAGCAGCGAGATCAGGCCGGATCTGCAGCGCTTGTATCAGCTCAGCAACGCTGCCGAACAACCGCCGGTGATCATTGTTCCGGGAATACTCGGCAGTCGGCTGGCAAGGATTGACGACGGCGAGGAGGTCTGGCCAGGTTCGCTGTGGCAGCTGATGTTTTCCGATTATGATGCGCTACGCTTGCACATCGACAGTCGCCATCCGGCTCCGGAGGCCGGTTTGCAGCAGGTCACCGGCATTACCGATCAGGTGGCCGGGCGCGACTTTTATGGTTCCATCATCAATATCCTGCGCCTTGCTGCGGGTTATCTGCCGGGGCAACCGGGTCAGCCGGCGCGCAAGGGTGAGCGGCGCTATTACGTGTTTGCCTACGACTGGCGGCAGGACAACCAGATCAGCGCGGTCAAGCTTGGTGAGCTGATCGAGCAGATCCGTGCAGATTACGGCAACCCCAAGCTCAAGGTGGACATCATCGCGCACAGCATGGGCGGGTTGATCACGCGTTACTACCTGCGCTACGGCGCGCTGGATGTGCTGGAGCGCAACGATTTTCCGGTCACGCTGGAGGGCGCGCGCAAGGTGCGGAGGGTGGTGCTGCTGGGTACGCCGTCGATGGGCTCGGTGAATTCGGTGCGCTCGTTCATTGGTGGTTTTGATGTCGGGCTGACGCAAGTACCGACCGATATCCTGGCCACCTTTCCCAGCGTCTATCAGCTGTTTCCGCATGCCCTGGTGGACTGGATCATCAGCGAAAACGGCACGCCACTCAAGCGAGACATCTACAGTCGGCGCATCTGGGAGCGGTTTCAGTGGTCGGTGTTCAATCCGGATGTGCAGCAGAAAGTACGCCAGCGTGTGCTCGATACCGGCGCTGCCACAGAGGCTGCCGAGGATTACCTGCAGCACTTGCAGGCATTTTTTGGCCGCCAGCTGGAGCGGGCACGACGCTTCAGCTGGTCACTGACGGTGCCGATGCCTGAGGTGCCCTATGAGATGGTGGTGTTTGGCGGTGACTGCTCGCTGACGCCAGCTCGAATTCTGGTGGAAAAGACAGCCACTGACTTTGCTGTCCGGCTGTGGCCGGATGAAGTGCAAAACCGTGTGCCAGGGGTGGATTATGATCGCCTGATGCTGGAACCGGGTGACAGCACGGTGACCAAGGCCTCACTGCTGGGCCGGGTCACGCTGGATCCTTCGGTGCCCAGACATGAATACAGCTTTTTTCCCGCCCGCTACCCGATATTCGTGTGTGAAGATCATGAGCATTTAACGCAGAACCTGACTTTTCAGGACAACCTGCTGCATTTTCTGCTCAGTCGTGATGCCGAAACAGCCATGCAGACAAGTCAGGAGTAGTTGTCACACTGGCGCTAAGCGCACTGCAACGCTGCACTGTGCGGCGATTACTCGTCGACAAATTCCGTGTAGGCGTCGGCGTCCATCAGCTCATCCAGCTCACTCTCATCGCTGACGTTGATGGCAAACAGCCAGCCATCGCCATAACAGTCGGTGTTGACCAGGTCGGGTGAATCCTCCAGATCGCTGTTGATGGCGGTGACTTCGCCACCGACCGGGGCATAGATGTCCGACGCCGCCTTGACCGATTCCACCACGCCACAGGCATCACCCTGGCTCAACTCGTCGCCTTCGCCCGGCAGCTCCACAAACACCAGTTCACCCAGCTGGGCCTGGGCATGATCGGTGATGCCGACGCGCCAGTGGCCGTCGTCCTGCTGCTCCAGCCACTCATGGCTCTCGGTGTACAAAAGGTCTTTTTTGATCTCGCTCATGTCAGATCCTTGCTTAATGCATGCTGATGAATCATGTTTCTATCCCAGGCATGATCTGGCCGCGGCGCACAAACACCGGCTTGACCACCCGTGCCGGGATTTTTTTGCCGCGGATTTCCACCATCACCTCGTTGCCGATGTTGCGATTGACCCGCGCCCTGCCGATTGGTTTGCAGATGGTCGGTGAAAACGTCCCGCTGGTCAATACCCCGAGCAGCTCATCGTCTGCAGAAAAGACCTGATAGCCGCTGCGCAGCACATTGCGCTGGTCCAGCACCAGGCCAACGACCTTTTCCGCCACGCCATCATCGCGCTGCTTTTGCAAGGCTGCGCGGCCGTTGAAAGCGCGTTCAGAAGGCTCCCAGGCCACGGTCCAGCCCAGCCCGCATTGCAGTGGCGTGACCGACTCATCCATGTCCTGTCCATACAGGCTCATGCCGGCTTCCAGCCGCAGGGTATCTCTGGCACCGAGGCCGCAGGGGGTGACGCCGGCATCCAGCAGGCTCTGCCAGAAAGTCGTGGCTGCGGCGGCATCGAGCATGATCTCAAAGCCGTCCTCTCCGGTATATCCGGTACGGGCGATGCAGTAGTGGTCATCCCGCAGCACGGAAAAAGGCTTCAGCGCCTTGATCTGCGCGCCCAGACTGGGCAGCTGATGGAGCAGTTGCGCTTCGGCTTCCGGTCCCTGCAAGGCGATCAGCGCCAGCTCGCTGCGCTGGCTGATCTGCAGCTTGCCCGCGGCAAAGTGCTGCGATTGCTGTTGCAGCCAGTGCAGGTCCTTTGCCGCGGTCGCTGCGTTCACCACCAGGCGGTAGTAATCCGCTTCCAGCCAGTAAACGATAAGGTCATCGAGGATGCCGCCCTGCTCATTGAGCATGCACGAGTACAGTGCCTTACCGGGCGCCTCCAGCTTGTCGATGTTGTTGGCCAGAAGCCGGCGCAGAAAGGCCGCTGCCTCGGCGCCGGTGATGTCGACGATACACATGTGCGAGACATCGAACATGCCGGCATGTCGGCGCACGGCATGGTGTTCGGTCATCAGCTCGGTATAACGGGTCGGCAGCAGCCAGCCGGCAAATTCGGTCATCTGCCCGCCGGCGGCAAGATGGGCATCGTACAGCGGTGTCTTGCGTGCTTCGCTCATGGTTTGACTCATTCGATTAAAGTTCTGCTGCCAGTTCGCTGCGCACCCTGATTTCGTTTTCCAGCGTGCGGTGCACCGGGCAGCGGTCGGCGATCTCCAGCATGCGCTCGCGCTGGGCCTCGCTGAGCTCACCGCTGATGCGGATGCGGCGCTGCAGCACATCGATCTTGCCATCGCTGCGCTGGCAGTCCTCGCAGTCGCTGGCGTGAATGCGATCATGGCTGACATGGCACTGCACTTCGCTCACCGCCAATTCCTTGTGCCGGGCATACATGTTCAGCGTCATCACGGTGCAGGTGCCCAGTGCGGCGCACAGATGGGCATACGGATCCGGGCCCAGATCCTTGCCGTGCATGCGTACCGGTTCGTCTGCCATCCAGTCATGCTGACCGGCCCGTACGCGGCAGGTGAAACCGTCGGCGGTGCGTCCACTGACCAGCGCACCGTTGATGTGATCATGCTTGGCTGATGCGTCATCTGCATCTGCATTCTGCGCATCAGCATGCAGATAGCGTCTTGCCCAGTTGGCGATGATCAGGCCGGCGTATCTGGAATCGGCAGGATCGCTGAGCAGGTGGTCGGCCTGATCCAGGCTGATGAAGCTTTTCGGGTGGCGCGCCGCCATGAAGATGTTCTGGGCATTGTCCACACTGACGGTCTTGTCCAGTGGCGCGTGCAGCACCAGCAGCGCCGGTCGCATGTTTTTCAATCCGGCGATGACATCCTGCTGCCGTATGTCGTCGACAAAATCCTGTTTGATGCGGAACGGGCGTCCGCCCAGATTGACGAACGCGGCCCCTTCATGTTCGATGGCAGACAGGCTCTCGGCCATATGGTGCAGCACATGAGCGGCTTCGGCCGGTGCATTGATGCTGGCCACCGCCCGACAGCTGTCCAGCTGCTGCGCGGCAGCCAGTGCCGCAGTGCCACCCAGCGAGTGACCGACAATGACCTGCGGGGCCTGATGTTCCTGTGCCAGCCAGTCGGCGGCGGCCAGCAGATCAGCAACATTTGCGGAAAAGGCGCTATCGGAAAAATCACCCTCGCTGTCACCCAGGCCGGTGAAATCAAAGCGCAGCACGGCGATGCCCTGATCGGCCATGGCACGGCTGATGTGCACTGCGGCACGGATTTTTCTGGTGCAGGTAAAACAATGGGCAAACAGCGCAAAAGCGCGTGGCTCGCCGCCATCCGGCAGTTCCAGATCGCCGCTCAGGGTATGTCCATCGCGGCTGGGAAACTCGACTCGGCTCATGCGCTACTCCTTGAGGACAGGGTGGTGATGCTCATGACAGCATTTTAAGGCATCTGCAGACTGCCATCCTGATGTTCTGGACAACAGCCGAGGCATCGATCACCAGTTCAGGCTGTCGCAGTAGCCCAGTTTGATGAGCGCCTCACCGTAGCGGTGTTTGAATGTGCGCTTGATCGCAGGGGTGAAAAAATCACGCCATTGACCAATTCTGCTGCCCGAACGTGCATGTTGTTGCATCGCGCTGTGTGCGGCCACGTTCTTCAGCGCCAGACTATCAGCAATGCTGGCAGCCTGGTCAGCCATGTCTTCATCGAAGCCATACCACTCGAACAGATGCTTAAAAGTGGCCCGCTCATCACCCAGTATATGCTCGTACCGAAGCTCCAGAATCTCTGCGTCGCCGTAGTCCCAGCTAGCCATGCGATGGATGGCTGCGCCCGCAACATGATTCAGTTCATAGAGCAGACCATCTTCCTGATTCAGGTCGAGCAAATGCTGTTGATAAGACACATCCGCAGGCAGTGAAACATTGACAGGATTGGGTTTTGCGCACCATTCTTCATCTGTCTTGAGGTGATAAAAATAAGCTGATATCAGTAAATCACGCGGATCACGGATGACATGGCTGCCACGATAGCTGCTCACATTATCTAGCAACTGGCGTTCTTTGATGAGGCTGTGGGGATCCAGCAGCAAGTCTGTGTCTGGCATGATCTGGCTGTCATTGTGCAGATACTGCAGTTTCATCGAGTGGGATTCTGCGAACGTCTTGTAGACGTTGTAAAAATAAAACGTCAGGCATTTGTGGTAGCAGCTATGAAACAACAGGCGGTCAGACATGAGACGACATCAGTAGCGGACTATGCGCACATTGTAAACAAACCGTTGCAGTAGTTGCTCTGTGTTGCGCGATAGGATGATCAGGCATGACGCAAGCTGCGCCGCCTGATGTTGTCTGCATTGTGGACCAAAGCACACACAGTCCGGTCCGGTGACTTGCGCTGGATCGCTTTCGCACCGAGAATACGACCATGGGAAATCGCTTATCCAAAATCTATACCCGTACCGGTGATGCTGGCAGCACCGGGCTTGGTGATGGCAGTCGCGTGGACAAGGATGGTGCGCAGGTCGAGGCCTTCGGAGCCGTGGACGAGTGCAACAGTGCCATCGGTGTATTGCGCGCCTATCTCGCCCACGCCGAGGTGGATGCCTGTCTGGAGAAAGTTCAGCACCAGCTGTTCGATCTGGGGGGCGAGCTGTGCATGCCGGGTCATCAATTCATCAAGCCGGAGCAGGTGAGCTGGCTGGAGCAACAGCTGGACGGCTTCAACGACAGCCTGCCGCCGCTGCGTGAATTCATACTGCCCAATGGGCCACCAGTGGTTGCCCATGCACATCTGGCCAGAACCATCTGCCGGCGCGCCGAGCGCAGACTGTGGACGCTGCATCGGCAGCAGCCATTGCAACCGCCGCTGCTGCAGTATCTCAACCGTTTGTCGGATCTGCTGTTTGTCATCGCCCGCGTGCTGGCACAGGCAGCGGCCGCCAGTGAGGTCATGTGGGATCATGAGCGCCGCTGAAGCTGCCGCTGCGCTGGCCATCTTCAGCCATCCAGACTGTCTGCGTCATCAGCCACCAGCGGGTCATCCGGAGAGTCCGGAGCGGCTGCGAACGGTGCTGACAGCACTGGAGCTGATGCCACATCTTGCCCGTCGCGATGCCCCGCTGCCGGAACCACAGTGGCTGCAACTGGCGCACCGGCAGGACTATCTGGACTTGCTGCAGAGACATCAGCAAAGTGTGCTGGCAAGCAGCGATCCACAACGCATCGAGGCGCTGGATGAGGACACCTGGCTGGGTCGATACTCGCTGCCGGCAGCGCTGCGCTGTGTCGGTGCCGCCTGCGCCGCCGTCGATGCAGTGCTGGACGACCAGGATCCGGTGTGTCGAGCCTTCTGCGCCGTGCGTCCCCCCGGGCATCATGCCGAACGTCAGCGTGCGATGGGTTTCTGTTTTTATGCCAGCACCGCGATTGCAGCCCTGCATGCGGTTGCGAAGCACGGGTTGGCACGCGTGGCGCTGGTGGATTTTGATGTGCATCAGGCCAATGGCAGTGCCGATGTGCTGGCCGGGAACGAGCACATCATGCTGTTCGATACCCATCAGGCAGAGCTGTTTCCATTCATGCCGCCACGCGCCGATGCGGCCGCCAACATCGTTTCCGAAGCTTTGCCGCAGGGCTGTACCGGTGATTATTTCCGTACCATCTGGCGCTTGCAGCTGTTGCCCAGGCTGCGAGACTATGCACCTGAACTGATCATCATCTCGGCCGGATTCGATGCCCACCAGTTGGATCCACTGGCACAATGCGCTCTGCAGGGCGACGATTTTGTCTGGCTGACGCAGCAGTTGATCGACATCGCCAGACAAAGCTGTGGGGGGCGCATCGTTTCCAGTCTGGAAGGTGGCTACCATCTGGATGCGCTGGCTGAATGTGTCAGCGCGCATGTACAGGCCATGGCGGGCGAATCCGTGGCAGCGGCTGGCTTTGAGCTCACCGGTGTGCCCGGTACCGAAACCGCGCTGATCGGCAGAGACTGAACCGAACCACTGCTTGACAGTCGCAAGCTGCAGGTCATCTGCAAGGAAACACCATGAGCCAGAATCATTCCGCACCGGCCGATTACAGCGATCTGCGGGCGCTGTTTTTGAACTGCACGCTGAAGCAAACGCCTGAGCTGTCACACACCCAGGGCCTGATCGACATTGCCACCCACATACTCGATGAGCATGACGTGGCCTGGGAGGTGTTGCGGCCGGTGGACTTCAACATTGCCAGTGGCGTGTACCCTGACATGACCGAGCACGGCTGGGCACGCGATGACTGGCCTGAGATCCAGGCAAAGGTGATGGCCAGTGACATTCTGGTGGTGACCACACCGATCTGGCTGGGCGACAAGTCCTCGGTCTGCACTCAGGTCATAGAACGGCTGTATGCCAATTCCGGCCTGCTGAATGAAGCCGGACAATACGCCTACTACGGCCGTGTCGGTGCTTGTCTGATCACCGGCAACGAAGATGGAGCCAAGCATTGTGCCATGAACGTGCTGTACTCACTGCAGCATCTTGGCTATGTGATTCCCCCGCAGGCCGATGCCGCCTGGCTGGGTGAGGCCGGTCCCGGGCCTTCCTATCTGGACGAGCATTCCGGTGGCCCCGAGAACGACTTCACCAATCGCAACACCACCTTCATGACCTGGAATCTGCTGCACATGGCGCGCATACTCAAGGACGCCGGCGGCATACCCGCACACGGCAACCAGCGCTCGGCATGGGAAGCCGGTTGTCGCTTTGATGCACCCAACCCTGAACATCGCTGAGATGATGGTGCCGGTATCGGGCACAAAAAAACCCGGCTCAGCCGGGTTTTTTTGTTGCTGTGCTGGTCGCTTCAGCTGTCCAGCATGCTGCGCAGCATCCACGCGGTTTTTTCATGGAACTGCATGCGCACGGTGAGCAGATCGCAGGTCGGTTCATCACCGGCGGCATCGGCAGGCTTGAAAGCCTTGCGCGCAGTCTTGGCGACGCGTTCGTGACTGGTGACCAGGTTGCGCACCATCTGCTCGGCTGCCGGATGTCCATCCTCTTCCTCGATCACGGTCAGTTTGGAGAACTGCTTGTAAGATCCCGGTGCAAAATGACCCAGTGCGCGGATGCGTTCGGCGATTTCATCGACCGCCTCGGCCATTTCGGTGTAGTGCTCTTCAAACAGCTCATGCAGTGACTTGAACTGGGGCCCGGTTACATTCCAGTGGTAGTTGTGGGTTTTGATGTACAGGGTATAGGTGTCGGCGAGCAGGTGCGCCAGACCATCAGCGATGTTTTCGCGTTCCTGTTCAGACAATCCGATTTCGATTTGCATGTGCATCTCCTTCATAGTATGAGTGAATCAGTATGCTAATTACTATAGCGAATATCTATTTATATATCAAATCGATTAAAGCTAATCGATTGATAGGAATTAGCTATGGGAGCGGTCGCTCAAGCATGCTGTGTTGTATGATCTGTTGCCATGGAAACAGCGGTCCCGGATCCATTTTCCTTCTCACCTGAACATTGGGATTGTCGCTGGCGATTACCAGTCGCTGATCCAGATCTTCATGCCCGGCAATCCAGCTCAATGCCGGCAGCTGCAACTGCAGTTGCTGCAACAGTGCCAGCAAGGCGGCCATCTGGGCCGGCGGATAGGGGTCGGTCATCTGCTGCGAGCGACTGTGCAGCCAGTCCGGATATCGTCCACGATTGACCAGCTCGATGCCGACGCTGTGTCGATTGTGACCGCTGACGTGGTGGGCGATGCGCTGCAAGGGCACATATTGCTCAATGCGTCCATCCACATCAATGTAGAAATGACCGCTGTTGCCGGTTTGCGATGACTGATAGTGAATCAGCTCGCCGTATTCACGTGCCGTGGCCAGATCGGGTGTCTCCGTGCAATGGATGACCACGCCGGTGATGCTGGCAATATCCCGGATCTCCAGGCGCTCCACATAGGGCAGCGGATGTGTGGCGATGGCCATGTTCATCAACAGCGTCCAGAGCATGGCCGGTCAGTCCGGCTGGCCAGCTTGCCTGTCGGTTGCGTGCGCAGCGGCGATGTCAGTGAGCCAGCCATCGAGCTGCGCGCGGTCATACCAGATGCCGGCTCTGGCCACAGCGAGAATGCGGCTGCTGTTGCTGATGTTATCCAGCGGGTTGGCTGCCAGCAGCAACAGATTGGCCGGTGCGCCTGGAGTCAGAGTGCCGAAGCCCTGCAGTCGCTGTTTCTGATACGGGCGCAGGCGCTGTTGCAGGTCATCACGCTGCAGATAGCGGCCGACATTGACGGTGGCAGTGGCCAGTGCCTGATAGGGTGTCAGGCCGGCATTGACCAGCGCCTTAAGCTCCCGGTGCACGGAAAAACCGGCAACGTTCATCAGTTTCGGAGCATCCGAGCCCAGCAGCAGGCCGGCACCGGCTTCCTGCATAGCCTTAACCAGCATTTCGCGCATGGCCAGTATGCGGGTGCGATCAAGGCTGCTGGACTGCTCGCGAATGGCCCGGATCGATTGCGCCCACAGAGCCCGAGTGTCGGCATCGACGTAACGCATGGCATCCCTGGCCAGCATGGTGTCGATGGACTGACGTCCCAGGGCGTTGTTCAGCATGGTCAGCGTGGGCACGTTCCAGACCTCGCTTGCGGCGGTCAGTGCCGCCAGTTCGGGCAATTTGCGGTAATCGATGTTGGGTGCCAGCGCGACCCCGTAAAAACCCTGATCGCGATTGGCCAGGGGGCTGTTGTCCAGCAGCGCGGCGCGTGCATAACCATCCAGGTGTTCAATGGAAGCCTGGCCGGAATCCAGCACCTCGCTCAAGCCGGCTTCTTCGGTAACATGACCCAGAAACGGCATCTGCACCTGTCTGCTGGTGCGCACGATGGTGTTGAAATGGCTGCGGCTGAGGCCGGGGTGAATGCGAATGAAATCATAGCCGGCGTTGCGCTGCTGCAACACCATGTCCCGTGCCTCACCGCGCGAGCGCACCGACTGCCCGCTCAGCGAGGGGCCGGCCACCAGCAGTTCGGGACCGGGCCGGTCACCGCTGGCGATGTCGGCGCGGATCTGCAGATGACCGGGCTCACCCAGCATGCTGCGCGCCAGCACAACACCATTGGCCAGCAGCAGCCGCAGCGTGTCATCAATGGTCGAGTTGCTGCCGTTGCCCGCAAGGCGGGGCGAGGCAAGATGCGCATGCATTTCTGCCAGCCCGGGCAGCAGCCAGCCGCCAGCGGCATCAATGCGCTCAATCTCATCGCTGGCATCGATGCTGCCGGCAGGCTCGACGCGCACGATGAGATTGTCAATGACCAGCACATCGTGGGCGCGCAGCACCCGTTCGCTGTCCATCGGGATGACGTTGGCGTTCTCGATCAGCCAGTCGGCGGCATTGCCGGCAAAGGCATACAGCAACAGACAAACAGTGCACAGTTCCTTGCGCAGTGGCAATGGCATCATCCCTGATCAAGCAGCTGCCGCAAATCTATCACAGCGGCGTTGGCGCGGGCAATGTAGTTGGCCATGGCCAGGGAATGATTGGGAAACATGCCGAAAGGCGCACCATTGAGAATCATCAGCGAATGAATCGGCTGTTGCGTGGCCTCCAGTTCGCGGATGATCTGTCGAAAGCCGACCATGGCATTTTTGTCATTCAGCACCTGAGCGAAATCCAACTCCATGGCGCGCATGATGTGAATCAGCGCCCAGGCCGTGCCGCGCGCCTGGAAGAACACGTCATCAATCTGCAGCCACGGTGTTTTGACTGCCACTTCGGCACTGGCACCAGGCCCACTGACCGCACTGGCATCGCCACTCAGATCGGTGTTCAGACGGCGCTGGCCAATGCTGGCTGACAGCTGCTGGCTGATGTTGCCGAGGCGTTTCTCTACCTGACCCAGGTATTCCTCCAGGTTGTCGGCGCGGGCAAAAAACTGCGCCTGACTGTCGTCGCGATCGCTCAACTGCAGCAGATAGGCTTGCAGCGCGTGATGGGCTTTGCGGTACTGGCTTTCGGTGGAGGGCAACCACCAGGAGGCATGATCGAAATGCAGTGCCGGGTCGGCTACTGCCAGATGGCTGTTCTCGCTGGACTGGGTCTGCGAACGGCTGATGTCGTTGCGCAGCACGCGCACCAGATCCCGGGCCTGCAGCAGCACACCGTATTCCCAGTTCGGCATGTTGTCCATGAACACGAACGGTGGCAACAGATCGTTGCTCAGATAACCCCCGCGCTTGTGCAACAGAGAGTCGATCAGATACAGCAGCGTGCTGGTGGTGGCTGCGCCGGTGACCTCGGCCGCCGTCGCAGCCTGGCTGTTGTTGAGCAGCTGTTGCTGCACAATGCTGCCGATGCGCTGGGCGGGAGGCTCGCGACTGGCCCAGAACATCACCACCGACAGCAGCAGCAGCAACAGCAGCACGGACAGGCTCAGCCAGCCGCGCCGTCCGGCCAGTAGCCACAATGCCGGTGCCGTCAGCCATTGGCGAATTCTGTTCATTGTTGTGGTCTCCTTGCTTCCGCGGGCGCTTGCTGCGCCCGTGCAATCAGTCCGCTGGATGTCACCATGATGCGGTAACTGGCACCATCGCGCATGGGCAAGTAGGCGGCCGAGCCATAGCGGGCATCCAGCAATGGCAACCATTCCGGCATCCATCCGGCCAACTGGTTCAGTTCTGGCAGCGGCAGCGGCGACACATCAGCCGTGATGCGGGTGAGATCAATCACCGAGCGCGGCCGATTGAGCTCGTCTTCGTGAGCCTGATAGCGACCGCTGAGACGTTCCAGACGATAGTAAGGCTGCAGATCCAGCAATCGCGTCCACAATTGCCACTTGATGAACTGCGCCTCAATGCGGAAGTCATCGCCATCGAGCATGAACGTGCCTGTGCGGCCATCGGCGTCGCTGAAACGCACCAGCCAGGACTGCTCGCCCTTGCCGGTAAACTCCAGCCGTGCTGCCAGCTGCTCCTGATCAAGCAGATGGTATCCCTGCAGTGCGGCGGCGACCAGCGTGATGAAAAGACCCAGGGTGATCGGCAGCAGTGCGAGCAGACACAGGCTGCAGCCATGCAGCAGCGCCCGATGCCGGCGCAGATGGTATACCCCACGCCAGATCATCAGCAGCCCGAGAACGGCCAGGCAGATGGCGATGACGGTTGAAGTTGGCATGGCAGTTTGTTGCAGCTCCGTTGAGCAAGTGCGCTGCCGGCAGTATACAACGACAGGTGCTGTCTGCCGCAGTGCATCTAGCGCTGTTCACTGGATCAGTACATGCTATCTGTGCCGGCCGGAGCGTGGGTCTGCTGCCTTGCTGCGCCGCAGGGAAATGACGAAATTGTTACGCGATCGGCCGTCTTCGCATCTAGAACTGTTATGCCCGCCGTCCTTAAACTGCACTCCGTCATTCACTTCACTGCTGGTGATTTTTATGGAATACATCTTACTGGCCCTGATCCTCTGGCTGTTCGGTTACCTGCTCTACGCCATGTTGCGTCCAGAGAGGTTTTAGTCATGGCCATGGTTGCTGTGCTGATTCTGCTGGCCCTGTTTGGCCTGTGCTTTCTGTTCATTGAGTGGGGAGATAAGCTGTGAATGAAGTCATTCTCATTTACATGGCAGCGCTGCTTCTGGCGTGGCCATTGGGGCGCTATCTGGCATCCATCTATGCCATGGAACCGGGGCCTTCTGACCGGATTTTCGCTGCCTTTGAAAACAGACTGTATCGCTTCATCGGCGTTGACCCGCAGACATCGATGAGCTGGAAGCAGTATGGCAAATCGATCCTCAAACTGCACCTGATCATCGCTGTGCTGGCACTGGCGGTGCTGATGCTGCAGGGATGGTTGCCATTGAACCCGGACGCCATCGGCGACATGAGCTGGGATCTGGCTCTGCACACGGCAGCATCGTTCATCACCAACACCAACCAGCAGCATTATTCAGGTCAGGCCCAGCTTTCCTATTTTGCCCATATGTTTGCCATCGTCAGCATGCAGGTGATCACCCCGGCGGCCGGTATCGCCGCACTGGTGGCAATATTGCGGACCGCGTTTGCCCGCCGTGATGCCAGCGCATTGACCGCCGACGGTGCGGTAGTCGTGGGCAATTTCTATGTTGATCTAGTGCGCACGATTGTGCGGGTGATGTTGCCGATCGCATTGATCACCGCATTGCTGCTGTCCTGGCAGGGCGTGCCCAACACGATGCACGGTGCGTACGTCGCCACCCCAGTGGACCGCACGGCCGAGCTTGCCGAACAGCGCATTCCGGTCGGCCCGGTGGCGCCGATGGTGGCGATCAAACAGATCGGAACCAATGGCGGTGGCTGGTATGGTCCCAACAGTTCCGTGCCGCTGGAGAATCCGACACCGATCTCCAATTTCATTGAAACAGTCGCCATCGTACTGATCCCGATGGCGCTGGTGTTCATGACTGGCCACCTGACCGGCCGGCGAAACCTGGGGCTGATGATCATGGGCATGATGCTGATCATGTCGGCGGCATTGACAACCCTCAACATCTGGTCCGAAAACCAGCCCAACGCCGCGTTTGCCGGATTGGCCGCAGCGGGGCCGAACATGGAAGGCAAGGAGGTGCGCTTTGGTGCCACGGCGACTGCCTTGTGGGGCAGTTTCACCACCCAGACCTCCAACGGGTCGGTCAATGGCATGCATGACTCGTTCAATCCGATCGGCGGTGCCACGCTGTTGATGGACATGTTCATCAACGCCACCTTTGGCGGTGCCGGCGTGGGGCTGATCAATTTCCTCATTTTTCTTTTGCTGGCGGTGTTTCTCGGCAGTCTGATGGTGGGGCGCTCGCCAGAGTTATACGGGCGGGCGCTGGAAGCCAAAGAGATTAAGCTGATTTCGATCACGCTGCTGTTGCAACCGGTGCTGATTCTTGCACTGAGTGCCATCACGGTGGCCATACCCGGCCTGGCGCAGGTTTCCAACCCCGGCTTTCACGGTTTGAGTCAGGTGCTGTACGAGTACACTTCAGCGTTTGCCAACAACGGCTCCGGTTTTGAGGGTCTCGGTGACGACACGCCATGGTGGAATGTCAGCTGTGCGGTTGCCCTGATACTGGGTCGTTTCATTCCCATTCTAGCGCCGCTGGCGCTGGCGGCCATGCTGGCCGGCAAGCGCGTGGCACCGACGAGTTCCGGCAGTCTGTGCGTGGAAACACCAACCTTCGCCTTGTTAACGCTGGGCGTGATCGTGTTGTTCGCCCTGCTCAGCTTTTTCCCGGTGCTGGCGCTCGGCCCGCTCGCCGAGCAGCTCACCCTGGCCGGCTGATTCTCTGGAGATTCTCATGCAACATGCACGCAAATCATTGAAGTTACTGGATGGCGCAACGTTCAGTCGGCTGGTATCCGAATCGCTGCTGCGGCTCAATCCGCACTGGCTGGCACGCAACCCTGTCATGTTCGTGGTCGCGGCAGGCACCCTGGTGACACTGTGTCTGACCGTCGCAGATCTCATCGCCGGCCGTCCATGGGGGTTTACCCTGGCCATCACCATAATTCTTCTATTCACGGTGTTGTTTGCCAACGCCGCCGAGGCGTTGGCCGAGGCGCGCGGTCGGGCGCAGGCGGAAAGCCTTCGCTCCACCCGTGAGCAACTGGTGGCCAGGCGGCTGCTCGACGATGGTAGTGAAGAGCAGGTGGCGGCCACTGATCTGCGCATCGGAGACCGGGTAAGGGTGCTGGCAGGCGAGCTGGTCCCGGCCGATGGCGAGATCGTTGAGGGTGCTGCCAGCATCAATGAATCGGCGGTGACCGGCGAATCAGCTCCGGTGTTGCGTGAGGCCGGTACGGACAACAGCGGTGTCAGTGCTGGCACCAAGCTGTTGTCGGATAGCATCGTGGTGTCAGTGTCGGTGGCGTCGGGTCAGTCATTGCTGGACAGAATGATTGCCCTGGTGGAAAGCGCAAAACGTCAAAAGACGCCGAACGAAATTGCGCTGACCGTGTTGCTGTCTGCACTCACCATGGTGTTTCTGATGGTGGTGACCACGCTGGTGCCGTTTGCCTCATTTGTTGGCGGTGCCGCCTCGATCCCGGTGCTGGTTGCACTGCTGGTTTGTCTGATTCCCACCACCATCGGTGGCCTGCTGCCTGCCATCGGCATTGCCGGCATGGATCGTGCCATGCGTGCGAACCTGGTCGCAAAGTCGGGCAAAGCGGTGGAGGTGGCCGGCAACATTGACACCTTGCTGCTGGATAAAACCGGCACCATCACGCACGGTGACCGCCAGGCCAGCGACTTGCTGGCAGTGTCCCAGTGCGCGCCGCACCGTCTTCGCGATGCCGCTTTGTTGGCGTCCCTGTCGGATCCTACACCGGAGGGCAAATCCATCGTCGGTCTGGCCAAACAACACGGTGCGGTGCTGACAGCAGATGAGGCAACCCGATTTGTGCCTTTCTCCGCCAAAACCAGGCTGTCCGGCGTTGATCTGCCGGATGGACGGCGCATCCGCAAAGGTGCGCCGGACGCGATTCGCCGCTTCGTCACCGAGAACGGCGGCAGCTATCCCGATGAAACGACAGTGCTGGTCGAGCGCGTGGCCCGCGGTGGCGCCACGCCGCTGGTGGTGGCAGAAGATGCCAAAGTGCTGGGCGTCATTCCGTTGTCTGACATCATCAAGCGAGGCATCAAGGAAAGATTCCAGCGCCTGCATAAGATGGGCGTGCGCACCGTGCTCATCACCGGTGACAACCCGCTCACCGCCGCAGCCATTGCTGCCGAAGCCGGGGTGGCAGACTACATTGCCGAAGCCACGCCAGAGGACAAGCTGGAATACATCCGCAAGGAACAGGCACATGGACGTCTGGTGGCGATGATGGGCGATGGCACCAACGATGCCCCGGCGCTGGCGCAGGCCGATCTGGGCCTGGCCATGAACTCCGGCACCCAGGCCGCCAAAGAGGCCGGCAACATGGTGGATCTGGACTCGGACCCGACCAAACTGCTGGAAGTGGTGGAGATTGGCAAACAGCTGCTGGTAACCCGCGGTGCGCTCACCACGTTTTCGCTGGCGAACGATGTGGCGAAGTATTTCGTCATCCTGCCCGCCATTTTCATCGCCACCGTACCCGCCATGCAGGCGCTGGACATCATGCAGTTGAATAGCCCGGCCACGGCGGTGCTGGCAGCGATCATCTTCAATGCGCTGGTGATTCCGGCGCTGGTTCCGTTCGCCCTGCGCGGGGTCAGCATACACGCCGGCAGTGCCGATTCGCTCCTGCGTCGCAATCTGTTGATTTACGGCGTGGGTGGATTGTTGCTGCCATTTCCGGCGATCAAGCTGATCGATCTGGGCCTTGGCCTGTTTATCTAGGAAACTGTCATGAGAATTACTGCAAGCAAAGCGGAAACAAAAGCCAGCCCGCGTGCAGACGCGAACTGGTTCCATGCCATGCGTGCAGCGCTGCTGCTGATGCTGTTGTGCGGCGGAGTGTATCCGCTGCTCACGGTGTCGCTGGGCACGCTGATGTTCCCCCATCAGGCCACCGGCAGCCTGATTGAACGCGACGGCAAGCTGATCGGCTCAGCCCTGGTGGGCCAGCCGTTTGCGGCACCGGGCTATTTTCACAGCCGTCCTTCTGCGGCCGGATACGATCCGTTTGCCGTCGCCGGATCCAACCAGGCACCCAGCCATCCGGATCTGCGCCAACGTGCACAAGGCACTTCAGCCGATCTGGCGGCAAAGCATGGGGTGGCGCCTGCATCCTTGCCCGTTGATCTGATCGCAGCATCCGGTTCCGGGATCGACCCGCACATCAGCCCGCCCGCAGCCAGCCTGCAGATTGATCGCATCGCAGAGCACCGCGGCATGGCGAGGGATGCGATTGCCGAACTGGTCGCAGATCACGTGGAGCCGTCGGTGCTGGGCATACTTGGGCAACCACGGATCAATGTATTGCAGCTGAACCTGGCACTGGATGCCATGACGGAGACACAGTGATGAAATTGACTTTAGCAAACCATTTGTGCCGCTTCACGCTGCTGCTGACGGGGCTTGGCATGGCCATGGCTGTGCCAACCGCGTCAGCTCAAGATGACGATGAAAACGGCTTTTCTGTCAGCGCTTTTGCCGACTTTTACTACGGTTACGATTTCAACGATCCGGCCAGCAAAAGGCGGCCTGATTTTCTATTCAATCACACCAAAAACGATGAGCCGGAGCTGAATCTGGGACTGTTAACGCTGTCTGCCAGAGGCGATCGGGTGCGGGCAAATTTGGGCCTGATGAACGGCACCTACGCCACCCAGAACCTGGCAGCAGAACCGAGTTGGGCTGAGTATGTGTTTGAGGCCAATGTCGGATTCGCCCTGAACGCCGAGCGCAGCGTGTGGCTGGATGTGGGCATTATCCCCTCGCACATCGGCTTTGAAAGCGCGATCTCGACTCAGAATGCCACCTTGTCGCGCTCGATCTCGGCAGAAAACTCGCCGTATTTTCTCACCGGTGCCAACCTCAACTGGGCGATCAATGAGCAGTGGTCAGTGGCTGGCTTGATGGTTACCGGCTGGCAACGGACCAAGCCGGTGGACGGCAATTCCCTGCCCAGCTTCGGTACCCAGGTAGTGTACCGACCCAGTGAGACGGTGAGTTTCAACTGGAGTACATTCATTGGCACCGACGACCCGGACGAAACCCGGCGCATGCGCTATTTCAATAATTTCTATGTGCAATACGCCGCCACCCAACGGGTTGATCTCACCGTGGGCTTCGACATTGGTGCACAACAGAAATTCAAGGGCTCAGGCAGCTATGACCTGTGGTGGACACCCACTGCTATAGTAAGCTATCAGCTCACAGATCAATGGGCGGTGGCCATGCGCATGGAATACTTCAGGGATGTCAACGAAGTGCTGGTGAACAGCGTCACCGGGCGCGGTATCGGTGTCTGGGGGGTTTCCTGGAACATCGACTGGCGTGCCAGTGATAACGTCATGTTGCGCCTGGAGACACGCTGGCTGAACAACCGCGAGCCAGTGTTCGAGCGCGAGGACGGCACGCTGAACGACGACAGCGGTTCGCTGCTGGCTTCGGTGGCATTCGAGTTTTGAGGCCGAGGCCACCGCCGATGCACCGGAACTGGCGCTGAAGTATTGCCTGTGAGCCACACCAGCGACCACGATGCGCACACCGACATCGATCCCGATGCGCTGTTGCAGCAAACCCAGAGTGAGGGCCGGGCCTGCCTGAAGATTTTTCTGGGCGCATCACCGGGTGTCGGCAAAACCTACAAGATGCTGCAGGCGGCCCAGGAGGCACGACAGGAAGGCAAGGACATCGTCATCGGCATCATCGAAACGCACGGACGCCGTGAAACCGAGGCGCTGTGTGAAGGATTGGATGCCGTCCCGCTTATGGCGCTGGAGTACCGCGGTGCACATTTTCGCGAGATGGATCTCGATGCGATCATCCGGCGCGCACCGGCGATTGTACTGGTGGACGAGCTCGCGCACCGCAACGTGCCGGGCACGCGGCATCCGCGTCGCTACCAGGACATCGAGGAGTTGCTGGAGCATGGCATAGATGTCTGGACCACGGTCAATATCCAGCATCTGGAGAGTCTCAACGATGTGGTCGCTCGCATCACCAGTGTGCGCATGCGCGAAACCGTGCCGGATACGCTGCTGAGCAAGGCCCGCGATGTGGTGCTGGTGGATCTGACCCCGCGTGAGCTGATCGAGCGCCTGCAGCAGGGCAAGGTGTATGTGCCCGAGCAGGCGCGCGCGGCGCTGGACGGGTTTTTCAGTCCGACCAACCTGGCCGCGTTGCGCGAGCTGGCTTTGCACACTGTGGCTGAACGCATCGATCGCGATGTGCGCGAGGTCATGCGCAGCAAGGGGGTGGCCGGACCGTGGCCGGTGCGGGCGCGGATTGTTGTAGCCATTGACGGCATCGGCAACGCCGAAGAACTGGTGCGTCTGGGTATGCGCCTGGCCGAACGCCGGCGTGCGCCATGGAGCGTGCTGTTCGTGGATCGTGGCGACATCAATGCCGAGCAGCAGGCTGCGGTCGAGCATGCCTTCGAACTGGCCGAAAGGCTGGGTGGCGAAACCGTCACGCTGCGCGGGCATGATCCGGTGGAGGAACTGCTGGCCTATGCACGCGATCAGAATGCTACCACGCTGGTGCTCGGACGCAGTCGACATCGGGTCATGGCCGGCATTTTCGGCCGCACCCTGACCCAGCGCCTATTGCGTCGTGGTGAAGATTTCGAAATCACCTTCGTGCCATCGAAGCTTGCAAAACACGGTCGCCGGCAACGCCGTCAGCGTCGTTTCGAGCCGATCAGCCATTACCGTTTTGCGTTGCTCGTGGTGGCTATGGCGACGCTGTTCTCGGCGGCCATTCTGCCACTGCTGCCACTGGCGAATTTGTCTCTGGTCTACCTGACCGCTGTGCTGATGGTCGCGGTACGCACGGCAACCCGACCGGCGCTGTTGGCGGCGGTGCTGAGTGCACTTGCCTACAACTTCTTTTTCACCGAGCCGCGTTATACCTTTGTCATCCAGCGCACCGACGAACTGGTCACGGTGGTTTTTTTCCTCATCATGGCGGTGATCGGCGGGCAACTCGCGGTGCGCCTGCGCAACCAGCTGCTGGCCTTGCGCAGCACCAGCGAACAGACCCAGACGCTGCTGACACTGAGTCGCAAACTGTCGGCAGCGGTGGATCTGCATTCTGTGTACAACGAGGCCAGCATAGTGATCGCCGGTCAATTGCATGTGCCGGTGATCATACTGATTCCGGGAGACGGCGAACGACTGGTGCCGGCGGCGTGCACGCATCGGGACTTGGCCGTAGACGAAAAGCTGATGACAGCGGCACAATGGGCATACGATCATCACCAGCCAAGCGGTGCCCAGACCGACGCTTTGCCGGGTTGTGACTGGCGATTTCTGCCATTGCTGATCGAGCCGGAATGTTTCGGTGTGATCGGCATGCAGCGGCCGGAGCAGAAATTTCACAGCGAGCAACTGGCAATGATTGATGCGCTGGTGGTGCAAATCACGCTGGCGATCGAGCGAACCCGGCTTACTGCCAGTCTGGAGCAGGCGAAAGTGGCAGAAGAAACCGAACGGTTGCGCTCGGCACTGCTGTCATCGGTGTCGCACGATCTGCGCACACCACTGGCGTCGATGATTGGTGCTGCCAGCAGCCTGCAGTCGCTGGACGACGCGCTGTCGGCCGACGATCGCAAGGAGTTGCTGGATGCCGTGGTCAGTGAGGGTGAACGGCTGAATCGTTTTATCCAGAATCTTCTGGACATGACCAGGCTGGGCAATGGCACGCTGAATTTGAACCGCGACTGGATCGGTATCGACGATCTGGTCAACTCCGCCATTCGCCGTACCCACGATCTGCTGCGACATTGTCAGCTGATCCGTCAGCTACAGCCCGGGCTGCCGTTGCTGTTCGTCAATGCTGCGCTGATTGAACAGGTGCTCGTCAACGTGCTGGAGAATGCGGCAAAATTCTCACCTGCCGGTGGTAGGGTCACGCTGACGGCAAAAGTTATTGACCAGGAATTGCTCATCACCGTGACCGACCAGGGGCCGGGCATTCCTGAGGAGCAGCGTGAAAAGGTGTTCAACATGTTCTTTACCGGCGGCGAAGGCGATCGCAGCAAGTATGGCAGTGGTCTCGGCCTGGCCATCTGCAATGGCATGATCGGTGCCCATGGCGGCAGCATCGAGGCACTGCCGGGGCTCGATGAAGTCGGCACCACCATTGTCATCAGGCTGCCACTGCGGGATTCGCCCGATCAGCGCCACGCGGAGGCGTCATGAAGCAAGCTGCGGCGTTCGCCAGAATTCTGCTTGTCGACGATGAAGCGCAGATCCGCAGGTTTCTGCGCATCAGTCTGAAAAGTCAGGGCTATCAGGTGATGGAAGCCGAAACGGCCGCTCGCGGCATTGAGCTGGCGGCATTGGAGTCACCGGATCTGGTGGTGCTGGATCTGGGGTTGCCAGATGCTGATGGTCAGGCGGTTCTCAGCGAGGTGCGGCAGTGGTCAACGGTGCCAGTGATGATCTTGTCGGTCAGATCCTCGGAAACAGAAAAGGCCACCCTGCTGGATGCCGGTGCCAATGACTATGTCACCAAGCCATTCGGAATTCAGGAGTTTCTGGCACGGGTAAGAAATCTGCTGCGCTTGCCCCGCTCAGCAAAAAGCGTGGACATCACCGCCTACGATGATGGACAACTGCAGGTGGATGTGGTCAAACATCTGGTGTTCATGCGCGGTGAACCGGTGCATCTGACGCGCAAGGAATTTGCCATTTTGAAGATGCTGGTGATGAACCCCGGACAGGTGATTACCCAGACCCACATGTTGCGTGAAATCTGGGGGCCGACACATGTTGGCGATACCCATTACCTGCGCAACTTCATCGGCCGCATCCGACAGAAAATCCACGATGACATCGTCGACCCAAGGTATCTGCAGACGGAACCAGGCATTGGTTATCGCTTCATTGATAGGCGTGACGAGAGCAGACAGGACAGGCATTGAGCCTGGCAATAGACCAATTCAGACATTCTGCTTATCGCATATAATGGTTTTGCTGTGCCATTGCGCCAGCATGGGAATCCCGCCAGTCCTGCCAACCACGCAATCGGATCGATCCAATGTTGTACTGCAAAACACGTTTTCTGGCCCTGAGTCTTTCGCTGCTGACGCTGTCTTTGATGTGGTCTGACCGGGCAACGGCGCAAGCCGCTCAGCCGGTTGCGGCTGCGGTGGATAATCAACTCTCACTGCAGCAGATCATGGCCGATCCGCAATGGATCGGACATCCGGTGGAGCAGGCCTGGTGGTCTCCCGACGGTGCGATGATTTACTATCGCCAGCAGCGCTCAGACAGCAGTCTGCGCGATGTCTACGCGCTTGATCTGCATTCCGGCGGGCGTGCCCAGCGGCTGCCGGATGCGCAGCGGGCAAACATCAATGATCAACAGCCGGTCTTCGACGACGAGGCACGGCATGCCCTTTATCTGCGTCAGGGTGATGTCTGGCTGTTTGACCGCACAGACGGCAGCCAGCGGCCGCTGACCATGACGGCCGCCGCCGAACAGCGGCTGCAGTTCAGCGCCGATGGCACGGCAGCGCTGTATCAGCGCGACAACGCCTGGTACATGATGTCACTGGATGATGGAGTCGAGCGGCTGGCTGCAGATCTGCGCAGCGAAGACGACCCGGATGCCGAACAGGAGCAGGATCTGCTGCAGCAGCGCCAGCTGGACCTGTTTTCGACCCTGCAGAAACTGCAGCAGCAGCGCGAGGCGCAATCGGCACAGGATAAGGCACTGCATGCCGCCGCCGAACAGGTGGCAGCGCAACCATGGTATCTGGGCGAACAGAATAAGCTGGTGGGCAGCAGTCTGGCCCCGGATGGCCGCCACATGCTGGTGGTGACGACCAGTGCCACAGCCGATGCCGGCAGGCGCGGCAAGATGCCCGATTATGTCACCGCATCGGGTTATGTCGATGTGGAGGATGTGCGCACGCGGGTGGGCGCAAACACGCCGTCGGCACAGCAGTTGTGGCTGCTGGATCTGCAGCAGCGACAGCAGTATGCGCTGGATCTGTCGGTGTTGCCCGGCATTGACACGGATCCGCTGGCCGATTTGCGCAAGCAGCAGGAGCTGCCGGCGCTGGAAGGTCTGCGTGATGTCACCGTCACCGGCATGCAATGGCATCCGTCTGGCGGTCAGGTGGCCGTGCAGCTGGAAGCGGTCGATAACAAGGATCGCTGGATTGCCACCGTGGATTTTTCCACCCGGACCCTGCAGCCCCGGCATCGGCTCACCGATCCGGCCTGGATCAACTGGTCATTCAACGACTTCGGCTGGCTGCCGCAAGGCCAGGCCACAGCTGCGGTGGAGGTGCTGTGGTATCTGTCGGAAGAATCCGGTTATGCGCATCTGTACACGCTGGCGCTGGATCGCAGCAAGCCGCGACAGCGCACCAGTGGTAACTGGGAAGTGTCATCGCCACAGCCGCTGCGCGACGGTTCCGGTTTTTATCTCATTGGCAATCGGGAGCAAGCGGCCGAGTACGAGCTTTACCGGCTGCAGTTGAGCGGTGCCGAGCAGCGTTTGACACAGCTCAGTGACCTGGATGGCGTGGAGGGTTTCACCCCGTCGGCAGTCAGTCAGCAGATTCTGTTGCAGTACTCAGGCAGCTATCTGCCAAGCCAGCTCGCCCTGATTGATGTGGCGGCGGGTACCACCACGCGGCTCACCGATACCCGCACACAGACATTTGCCGCGCTGCCGTGGCAGCCGCCACAACTGGTGGCCGTGCCGTCGCAGCACGGTGCCGGTCAGCCGATCTGGTCCAAGCTGTATCTGCCGGATTTTGCGCAACATCAGGGCCGACGTCCGGTGGTGCTGTTTGTCCATGGCGCCGGCTACACGCAGAACACACATTTGCGCTACCCGTATTATTTTCGCGAACAGATGTTCCACAATCTGCTCACCGCGCGCGGCTATATCGTACTGGACATGGATTACCGCGCCTCGGCCGGGTACGGGCGTGACTGGCGCACGGCGATCTATCGGCAGATGGGCCATCCGGAACTGGAGGATCTGCTCGACGGCATTGACTGGCTGGCGGCAAATTATCCGGCCGACCCGCAGCGGGTCGGCGTCTACGGTGGTTCCTACGGTGGGTTCATGACGCTGATGGCGATGTTTCGTGCGCCCGACCGCTTCACAGCCGGTGCCGCGCTGCGCCCGGTGACCGACTGGACGGCCTACAATCATCCCTACACGTCGAACATCCTCAACACGCCGGAACTGGATCCGCAGGCCTATCGCAGCTCATCGCCGATTGATCACGCCGACGGTCTGCAGGGACATCTGCTGATCGCCCACGGCATGCTTGATGACAATGTGTTTTACCAGGACTCGGTGCGTCTGGCGCAGCGTCTGATCGAATTGCGCAAGGATCACTGGGAGCTGGCCAGCTATCCGCTGGAAGCACACGGTTTTGAGCATTCCGACAGCTGGTACGACGAGTACCGGCGGATCCTGTCGCTGTTCGAGCGTACCCTCAATGCGCCGCGCTGATCATTCCAGCACCACGCGATAGCCGCGCCGGCCACGCTGGATCTGCAGTTCGATCGGGCGACTCTGGTCCACCTGCTCGGCGATCCGGCGCAGGCTGGGCATGTCCACCACGCGCACCCGATTCAGGCCGGTGATGACATCGCCTGGTCGCAGACCGATCTCGAAATTGCGGCTGCCGGGCTCCACCTCCTCGATCAGCACACCAATGCTGCCACTGCGCTCGGAGAGATCGTCCAGGGTCAGTCCGCGCAACAGTCGGTGCAGTTCATCACCGGGCACATGGCGGTTGTCGGGAATCGCCGTGGTTACAGTAATACGGCGCGGTTTGCCGTCGCGCAGCAGCTGCAGGCTGATGCGTTCACCCAGCGGTGTCAGGCCCTCTATGTTGTGAAACATCTGGCCGTTGCTGACCGGCTTGTCGTCGGCCTGCACAATGATGTCGCCAACCTTGAGCCCGGCCTGCTGCGCCGGTGAATTGGCAAACACGCGTTTGATCAGCACCCCATTGCGGTTGTCCAGCCCGAAGCTGTCGGCCAGTTCGCTGGTCAGATCCTGTACCTCAACGCCGATGCGGCCACGTCTGACCACGCCATTGGCGACCAGCTGCTCCATGACCAGCGCCGCCATGTCGATGGGAATGGCAAAGCCGATGCCGACATTGCCGCCGCTGGGGGTGAAGATGGCGGTATTGATGCCAACCAGCTCACCGCGCAGATTGATCAGTGCGCCACCGGAATTGCCCGGATTGATGGACGCATCGGTCTGGATGAAATTCTGGAACTCCAGCCGGTTCAGCGCCGCCCGTCCCAGTGCCGAGACGATGCCGGATGTCACCGTCTGTCCCAGTCCAAACGGGTTGCCCACGGCGACCACGAAGTCACCGACCTTGAGTTCGACCGCAGTCTGCATGGGCAGCGCCTGCAGGGTTTCACCGGCGGGATCGATACGGATCACGGCGACGTCGGTGGCCTCATCACTGCCCACCAGTTCGGCACTGAAGCTGCGGCCGTCGTTGAGGTTGACGGCAATGTCGTCGGCCGCATTGACGACATGGTGATTGGTCAGGATCAGGCCGCGCTCGGCATCGACGATGACGCCGGAACCGAGACTGCGGGAAACCCGCTCGCGGGGGATGTTGGGCAGATCAAAGAAGCGCCGGAAGAACGGGTCGTTGGCGAACGGGCTTTGCACCTGCACCCTGGTTTCAGTGTAAATATTAACCACCGAGGGGGTGACCTGCTCCAGCACCGGAGCCAGTGACGGCAAGGGCTGGCCGTCGACGCTGGCAGGCAGGGCGGCATGGCTGCCGCCGGGCAAGGCGCTGGCCAGCACAAACAGCGTGCAGAGGGTGAAGCTGAAGATGGCTCTCATGGTTCGGTTCCAGTTGCTTTGACTGTCGATGGCCCCGGCAGTGGTCGCCGGACGTGCTTTGCTGTGACCGACTGTGCCGGAGCTGGTTCAGCCACGGCATGGCGGGATGCGGACAAAGCTCGGCACACGGCGCATCGTTGTGAGCGTATAGTTGAGGACATGCAGGCAAAATCCAAACAGGCCACGGCCACCTGTGCTGTGTTCCGGAGATGCAACGGCAGGTATGGGCAGACAGCGGGCAATTGTCACGACGCTGTCATCTGCAGCGGCTAATGTGTTGCGGGATGTTAAATTGCTTGCAATTCCTGCAGAAATATGGAACATATGCTTATGCAATGCGCTAGTGAACACAATATGTTGTGTCATGACGATACGCATACACCCGTCAGACAGAACCTCAACCAGCAGGTTTTGCGCACTGATGTCTCCGGCATGCCGCTGGAATGGATCAACTACCAGGAAGCCGTGCGGCTGATCTGCCTCGATCGCATCGCCTATTCGCTGGGTGGCATCATCTACACGCTGCACGGTGGCATCAACGCGCTCAGTGGTCGCCAGAGCACGCTGGATGTCAACGCCATTCTGGCCACCAACGGCCAGCACCCGGTCAGCCATCTGTTTGCCAAAGGCTACACCCCGCCGTTGAGCAATCGTGCCCTGTTCCGCCGCGATCAGAACATCTGTCTGTACTGCGGCCAGCAGTTTCTGGACCGCGATCTGTCCCGCGATCACGTCAAGCCGGTGAGCCAGGGCGGCCGCGATGTCTGGTCCAACGTGGTGACCTCGTGCAAACGCTGCAACAATCACAAAGCCGGTCACACCCCGGAGCAGGCCGGCATGCAACTGCTGGCGATCCCGTTCGTGCCCACGCATGCGGAGTTCGTTTACCTGCAGGGGCGCCGCATTCTTGCCGACCAGATGGAGTTTCTGCTCAGTCACTTTCCACGCAACAGTCGTCTGCGCGAACGTTTGCAACTGCAAGCCACGAAACGCTGAACCGGTGCCGGTCAACGCCACCTCACAGACGCTGTATCTGGTTGATGCCAGCATTTATATCTTCCGTGCCTGGTATTCGGTGCCGCCGGAATTCAGCAATGCAGCCGGTGAGCCGACCAATGCCGTGTACGGCTTTGCCGGCTTTCTTTGTGATCTGCTGGAAACCCAGCAACCGGCGCATATCGCCATCGCCTTCGATGAGGCACTGGAAAGCTCCTATCGCAATGACATCTATCCAGCCTACAAAGCCAACCGGGAACCGGCGCCGGAGCAGTTGCTGCGCCAGTTTGCCTGGTGCCGGCAGATCGCCGAACTGCTGGGCATACCCTGCTACAGCGACAAGCGCTATGAGGCCGATGATCTGATCGCCAGTATGGCCCTGCAGGGTCGCGCCAGCGATCTGCGCATCAACGTCATCTCCGCCGACAAGGATCTGACGCAGATCATCCGCGAGCACGATCACTGGTGGGATTTTGCCCGCAACGTGCGGCTGGATCGTGCCGCAGTGAAGCAGAAATTCGGCGTGTTTCCGGAGCAGATTGCCGACTATCTCGCCCTGGCTGGCGATGCGGTCGACAACATCCCGGGCATACCCGGCATCGGTCCAAAAACCGCAGCGGCGCTGCTCGCTCATTTCATCACTCTGGAGGCCCTGCTGGAACGCATGGACGAGGTGGCCTGGCTGTCGCTGCGTGGTGCGAAGGGCATTCACGGCAAGCTGACGCGGCATGCCGATGCAGCACGGCTGGCCCGGCAGCTGACCGGCTGTCACGAGCAGGCACTGCCGGGGCAGGTCAATCTGCAACGCAGCCGTGGCGATGGCAGTGGCATGGAGCGGTTTTTTGATGAACTGGGCTTCGGTCGCATGCTGCGGGCACGCTGCCAGGCGTTGGTTTAGGGTTGCGCCGATTCAAGCCCAGGGCTGACAACCAGGCCCTGCATTTCGCAATATCCGGATTACGCACAGTTCACACGCCGTCAATTTGATCTGAGTCAATTCAGGTTGACACCAGTCACGCTAGGCTTTTGCTTACCAACAAGTCAGGAGCCCAGCATGCGCATCGTATTCATTCATCCGAACTATCATTCCGGTGGTGCCGAGATCGCCGGCACCTGGCCGCCGGCATGGGTGGCCTATCTGGCCGGAGCGCTGCGTGATGCCGGTTTTGCTGATGTGCACTTCATCGATGCCATGACCGATGATCTGTCCGAGGACGAGCTGCGTGCCAGGCTCGCAGCGCTGCAGCCCGACATTGTTGGCAGCACAGCCATCACGCCATCGATCTATATTGCCGAGCGCACACTGCAACTGGCGCAGGAAGTGTGTCCACAGGTGATCACCATACTGGGCGGGGTGCATGCCACCTTCATGTACAAACAGGTGCTTACGGAAGCGCCCTGGATTGACGCCATTGTGCGCGGTGAGGGCGAGGAGATCATTGTTGATCTGGTGAAGGCGATCGCAGATGGACGCTGGCCGCAGAAACGCCATACCATCAAAGGCATTGCCTATCGCAGTGGCCGCGAGATCGTCGCCACACCGGCGGCACCGACAGTGAAAAACCTGGACGGCATCAACCCGGACTGGAATGTGCTGGACTGGGAAAAATACAAATACGTGCCGCTGAACAAGCGCGTGGCGATTCCGAACATGGCACGCGGCTGCCCATTCACCTGTTCATTCTGCTCGCAGTGGAAATTCTGGCGCGATTACCGCGTGCGTGATCCGAAAAAAGTGGTCGATGAAATCGAAAACCTGGTCACCGAGCACGGGGTGGGGTTCTTCATCCTCGCAGACGAGGAGCCCACCATTAATCGCAAGAAGTTCAATGAGTTCTGCGATGAACTGATCGCCCGTGGACTGCCGGACAAGGTGCAGTGGGGCATCAATACCCGGGTCACCGACATCCTGCGTGATGAACACAATCTCAAACGCTGGCGCGAGGCAGGGCTGGTGCATGTGTCGCTGGGCACCGAGGCGGCGGCGCAGATGAAACTGGATCTGTTCAACAAGGAAACCCGTGTCGATGACAACCGGCGCGCCATTGAGCTGCTTAAGCAGGCCGACATTTTTGTTGAAGCCCAGTTCATCGTCGGGCTGGAAAACGAAACCGCCGAAACCCTGGAAGAGACCTATCGCTTTGCCCGCGAGTGGGATCCGGATCTGGCCAACTGGTCCATGTACACGCCGTGGCCGTTCACACCACTGTTCCAGGAACTCGGTGACAAGGTCGAGGTGTTCGATTTTTCCAAGTACAACTTTGTCACCCCGATCATGAAGCCTGCGGCGATGGAGCGCGGTGAGCTGCTGGATCGGGTGATGAACAACTACCGCCGTTTCTACATGATCAAAGCGCTGTTTCATTACCCCTGGCGCGGTACCGGCTATCGCCGGCGTTACCTGCTCGGCTGTCTCAAGGCCTTCCTCAAGGCCGGTTTCCAGCGCACTTTCTACGATCTGGGCAAGGTCGGATACTGGGGGCCACAGACGCGCAAGAAAGTCGATTTCCACTTTGATGCTTCCAGAACCATCGCGCAGGCGCAGATGGATGACTGGGCAGTAGCCAGAGAACGAGCGGTGGCACGCAAGCAGCAGCTGCGGCGGGAAAAACAGCAGCAGTCAGAGGCGATCCCGATCAAGGTCTGCGGCGGTGGCCCGGCCAGCGGTGATGATTTTGTCCGCAGCGTGACCGACCAGACGCACTGAGTCGATCATGTTCACTGATGCAGACAGCGTGCGCTGCACACAGCAGCAGGCCGCTGCTTATACGGCAGGTGACCGGCAGCAGCCAGCGCCGCTTTGCACTGATGAGATGAGCGCACCAGCGCTGATTGGTCCCAACGCCATCACCCAGTTGCAACGGGTGTTGCAGCAGCAGTTGGGCTGGTCGGACACACAGAGGATATTCGCTGCGGCCGGCTTGGCGCACCATCTGCAACAGGCACCGGAAAGCATGGTGGACGAACGCGAAGTGGCGCGGCTGCATAGACAGGTCAGACGGCACTGTGTGCCATGGCAGGCGCGTGAGATCATGCGCCTTGCTGGCGACCGCACCGGTGCCTACATACTCGCCAATCGCATACCCAAACCGGTGGTGTGGCTGTTGCGGCACATGCCCGCTGCCTGGTCGGTGCCGGTGCTGATGCGTGCCATCCGTCGACATGCCTGGACGTTTGTCGGCTCAGGCGATTTCCGTATGGGCCGGCAGCATGGTACCAGCCAGCTGATCATTGCTGCGATCCGGGCCAACCCGGTGGTGGCGCTGGACACAGCCGATCAGCCGATCTGTCACTGGCACGCGGCGGTGTTTCAGCGTCTGTTTCGCGAACTCATCACTGATGCCACCACGGTCAGCGAAACGCGCTGCTGTGCGGCAGGCGATGAGCTGTGTGAATTCAGGATTCAGCTGCGGGTAATGTGATGCAGGCGATCCAGCAGAATCTGCGGCTGTTCCAGACTCAAGAGAATTTCATCGCCGTTGAGCATGGGTAATCTGAGCACTTTTGACGCCGTAACCAGACAGAACATTTTCTGCTTCTGTTGACCGCGGTAATAACCGGCATTGAATCCACCCGGCAGGGAATAACCGTTGGTGCGCCATTTTGGCCTTGCCGCCGGTTGCTCCTGCAGATCGAGCACTTTGGCCTGCTCCAGATTGATCTCGCGTATGTTGACCTGATGGGTGTACATGGCGGCCTTGATCTGCAATGTTTCGCCTTCCAGCGCGACACCCCGACGCAGACAGGCCAGACCGATCAGAAACATGATCACCGCCACCGGCCAGGCAACCTTCCAGGTCAGCTGCTGGTCATTGACGGTGATCACGGTCATGCTCACCAGACCGACCGGCACCAGCACGAACAACACCATGATGAATATCTGTGTGGCTTTGCTCAATGGTGCGATTTCATACTGCATTGTGCTGCTCCCCGATCAATGAATACCCCGGCTGCGCTACAGCCGTGGCAGTAGCCCGGCTGTGTTGTTGTCTGGCTAAGATAGCACTGATCACAGCAGGAATCACTAATTATTCACTATTGTGTTCTGATTCAACCACGGGTTCCGGCGCGTCCGTGTGCAATCGGCCGGATCGGCGCAGGGCCTCGCGCAGCACCCATTCGATCTGGCCGTTCAGTGAGCGCAGATCGTCATCTGCCCAGCGCTGCATGGCCTGCAGCACCGGAGCACTGATGCGAAGTGCAAACGGTTTCCGTGCCGCCACGGTCTACTGGTAAATGCTGCCGGTGTTGATCACCGGCTGGGTGGCGTGATCGGAACACAGCACCACCAGCAGGTTGGAGACCATCTGTGCCTGCCGCTCTTCATCCAGGTCAACGATGCCTTTGGCCTTGAGGTCGGCCAGCGCCATGTCGACCATGCCGACGGCACCGTCAACGATTCTGCGCCTGGCCGCGACGATGGCATTGGCCTGCTGCCGTTGCAGCATGACCTGGGCGATTTCCGGCGCGTAGGCGAGGTGACTGATGCGTGCCTCGATGACATCCACACCGGCGGTGTTGAGCCGTTCATCCAGCTGCTGCTTGAGGTATTCGGAGATTTCCAGCGGATGGCTGCGCAGCGATATCTGGCCGTCCTCGTGCTGATCGTAGGGGTACTGCGTGGCCAGCGAGCGTATGGCCGCCTCGGACTGGATGTGCACGAAGCTTTCGTAATCGTCGACATTGAACATGGCCTCGGCCGAATCGACTACCCGCCACACCACCACAGCGGCAATTTCCACCGGGCTGCCGTCAAGTTCATTCACCTTGAGCTTGCCGGATTCAAAATTGCGCACACGCAGACTGACCTTGCGCTTGCTGTAGAAGGGGTTGTTGAAACGCAGTCCCTGCACCTTGTCGGTGCCGACATATTTGCCAAACAGGGTGAGCACTGCAGCCTGGTTGGGTTCCACCATGTAGAACCCGATCAGACACAGGGCGAGGACGGAGAACAGCAGGCTGGCAGTGATGATGGCGGCGACATCGCCACGGTTGGCGGCATCAACGAACAGCCAGCCGCACAGCAGCATGGCCAGCAGCAGCAGGATCAGTGTGGCTATGCCCGGCAGTGATCGGATGATTTTTTCTTGCATGATGACTTCCGACTTGAGTGATTTGAATTGATATCATAATGATATCATCGACGATGTCAAGCTTTGCTTTCATGCAGGCGTTGTCATGGCCGCAGCAGATGCTTGCTGCAGACGGGTACAGGCTGTGTAAATGTTCTGCCGTGATGCAGCGACAATGAACTCAGTTAGTCACCATCGTCAGCGGGAGGCCGCAGCAGTTCTGGTACTTGACTGCGCTGCTGCTCGGCGCGCCGGCGCAGGATGTCCTGCAACTCAGGCCGCGCCTGGCCGCTGGGATCGGTGGCCAGCAGCGGAAATTTAAGCACCGGCACAGCATCGACCTTACTGCCGGGAAGCCGGTTGCCCTGCAAATCATAGGCGGTCCAGTGGCTGGCAGCGAGATAATGGTAGTGGTCACCAGCGATGACCCCGAAGTTGGGTGCATGATAATCTTCGTGGTTGGCATCGATCGGCTCGGCAGTGACGATGTTGCGACCGTTGTTGCCCAGCAGTATCTGCATCACCCTGGCCGGACGCATGCCGGGCTGGATGATGATCAGGTGGTTGTTCCAGTAATCAATGCCTTCGATGCCGCCCAGATTGAGGGTTTCCGGCGCGCCCATCAGATAGGGGCGATTGTCTCGCAGGTCGATGAAAGCCAGGCCGCGATTCTGGTCGGCCAGGTAGAGCAACTGGTCCTGTTCATTCAGGGCGATGCCGTGGATATTGGGCAGGGCCGGGCCTACTGCCAGCACGGTGAGCTGCTCGGCATCAGGTGGCAGCTCATAAATAGTCGGAGAACGCAAGTCTGCCAGGTACACCGTGCCATCGCTGGCCAGCGCTATATTGCCCATGCCGTGTGGCGAGCCGTCTGGCTTGATGCGGTAACTGGCGAGCAAATCGCCGCTGTCCAGATCCAGCTTGAGCAGTGCATTTTTGCCAAAATCGCTGGACTTGTAACCCACCTGCTGGGGCACGGCTGAGGTTGACGCCCACAGGTGGCGGCGACTGGCATCGACGGCAAGATCAAACACGGCGTGTGCGACATGGCGGTTGAAATCCGGCGCGTCGACGACAGGTACGCCGGATTGATCCAGTACCATGATGCCGGGCTCGCGCACGGTGCCGACAATGAAATGCTGGCTTTGCGAATCAAAGCTGATGGCCTCGGTAAGACGCGCCTCTGGCGGCAGCGTGAAGGCGCGATCGCTGATGCTGGCTCCTTCTGCGTTGCTGATCAGCAGGTCATTGATGTACTGGTAGGATTCGGTGCCGCGTATGTTTTCAGTCTGTGGCAACTGGTTGAAATCAAAGCCTATGCCCTGCTGCTGCATGCCCAGCATCAGGTTGTAGGCCTTGGTCTTTTCATCCTGCAGCGCATAGCCAGCGACCAGCTGCACCATGATCCGATGGTCATAGGGATAGAGTTTCTGGGCATGCTCAAGAATGCGCACAAACTCAGCCGTATTGTCCTCGGTCAGCGCGGTGGCGGCCATGCCTTGCAGCAGGTCAAAGCGTTTCGGCAATGCCTGTGGGAAACGCGTTTTTGCAGCCTGTTCGACACTGGCCTGCCCAGCACCGGACTGGTCGCTTTGGTCGTTCTGTGCATGAGCCAGATTGCTGCTGCCCAGCAGCATGCCGATGACGATGAGTGAGTGTATCGCTGGTCGCATAAATTTGGTTCCTGGTACAGATGGTATTGGTAGATGTTCTCGTAAGTTCCCGCTGAGGGTAGCGTTTCAGGTGCAGCTATGACTGGTCGGCTATTGACTTGTTCACATTGTATTGCTGATGGCGTATTCTTCAAGCCATGGACAAACTACATTATCAAGGCCGCTGGATTAATCTGTGCGAGCGTGATGGCTGGGAGTATGCCAGCCGGCGCCATCGTGCTGATGTGGTCATCGTGGTGGCGTTGACCGAGCTGCAGGAGTTGCTTATGGTCGAGCAATACCGCATTCCGGTGCAGGCCAGCACCATCGAGCTGCCGGCGGGTCTGGTCGGCGATGTGGCCGAACACAGCGACGAAAGTCTGCAACAGGCGGCCATGCGTGAGCTGGAGGAGGAAACCGGCTACCGGGCAAAGTCGCTGCAACGACTGCTTTCCGGCCCTACTTCAGCCGGCCTGACCGATGAGCAGGTGCACATGTTCCGCGCCCATGGCTGTCATCAGACCGGTGCCGGTGGTGGCGATGCCAGCGAGGACATCATCGTGCACAGGATCGCCCTGCGTGAGCTGCCACAGTGGCTGCAAGCACAGCAGCAGTCAGGGCGGCAGCTGGATCCGAAGATCTTTGCCGCGCTGTACTGGCTGGGCTGCACGCCGGCAATCAGTTGAATGCCAGCAACAGACCGGCGATCACGGTGTAATAGATGCCAGCAAGACTGGCAATGACGATGGCTCCCCAGGTCAGCGCGGTACCCCAGACCCGCCCGAAGCTGGGCCCGATCTTGCGCGGAAAGCCCATCGCATGCAGGATACGACCGGCCAGCAGCAGCGATCCGACCACATGCACCAGCATGCCCGGTGCCTGCATGTTTTCCAGTGCCAGCATGAGGATCAGCGCCAGAGGCACGTATTCGGCAAAATTGCCCTGAGCGCGCACCGAACGTGACATGCCCTGGGTTTCGCCCATGCCGATGTCAACGCGCTCGCGGCGACGGAAGGTGACCACGATGTAGGACAGATAGATGAACAGAATGCCCAGCAGACTGGCGTAGAACAAAGTGATATGTGCTTGCATGATATACCGCTGCAGGTTGTCTGAATGAGTTTGCCTGTGCAGTATAGCGCTGATGCCAATCCGGCGAAAGCAAACGCCCCCTGCCCAGAGCCAGATCATGACCAGAGATACTGATGCCAACCTGCACCAGCTGTGCCTCAAGCTGCAACAGCTTGCAGAGCAGAGCAGCCGTTTGCAGGCAACAGCCGCACAGCGAGCCGACTGGAAGCAGCGAGCCGAACATCTGGTGACCGGTTATCTGGATGATCTCGAGACCAGGCCCGGGAACGTGCGGCCGCGCCAGCGCCGGCAGGTCGTGTCAGGCTTCAGTGAGCATGCGCAGGAGCCGACAGAGGTTTTCGGGCAGTTGCAGGATTGCCTCGCGGCAGATGGTCTGCGCCACGGCAGTGGCCGATTGTTCGGCTTCATCCCCGGCAGCGGCAATTACGCCGGCGCACTGGGCGATTATCTGGCTGCTGCCACCAACCGCTATACCGGCGCCCGCTTTGCTGCACCGCAGGCAGCAGCGCTCGAACAGCAACTGCTGCGCTGGCTGGCGCACGAACTCGGCTATCCGGATTCTGCCAGGGGCGATCTGACTTCGGGCGGCAGCATTGCCAACCTGACCGCCTTGCTGTGTGCCCGCGAGCAGCGCCAGCTGCAACCGGATCAGCTGCCAAAGCAGGTGATCTATCTCACCAGACAGGCGCATCATTGCATTGCCAAGGCGCTGCATGTGCTGGGGCTGAGTCACTGTGTGCTGCGCCACATTGATATGGATTCCGGCTGGCGCATGTCGGCGGCGATACTGCGGCAACAAATCCAACAGGATCGCCGCCTGGGCTTACAGCCCTGGCTGTTGATCGCCAATGCCGGCAGCACCGACATTGGTGCTGTGGATCCCTTGTCTGATCTGGCCGAGATTGCGCATCGTGAACAGCTCTGGCTGCATGTGGATGGTGCCTATGGTGCCTCGTTTGCCTTATGCCAGACAGGCCGTGCAATCCTCGCCGGCATCAAGCACAGTGACTCACTGATCGTCGATCCGCACAAGGGGCTGTTTACGCCATTCGGCAGCGGTGTGGTGCTGGTGCGTCGGGGCGCAGAACTGGCGGCAGCACTGAGTGCCAGCAGTGATTACATGTCTGATGCCAGCCTGCTGGCAGAAGGTGTCGAATTGGATGCGCACCAGTTGTCGCTGGAGCTGAGTCGACATTTTCGCGGCTTGCGGCTGTGGTTGCCGCTGCAACTGCATGGTCTGGCAGCGTTTCGCGCTGCGCTGGAAGAAAAGCTGTTGCTGGCCCGATATGCCTGGGAGAAGCTGCAGCAGATGCCTGGATTTGCCACCGTTGGCAAACCTGATTTGTCCATAGTCGGTCTGTTTGCCGACATCGGCACCGATCAACACGATGATTTCAATCGCCGTTTGCTGGACGCAGTACAAGACGAAGGCGAGGTGTTTTTAACCTCTACCCGGCTGCATGGCCGACTGGTGATCCGGCTTGCGGTGATGGCCCAGAACAGTCATCGCGAACACGTTGACCTGGCGCTGGAACGATTGGCCTGGCACCGGCAGCGCCTGCTGCGCTGATGGCTCAGTCCTGCTGACAGGCCGTCCTTGCAGATAGGCAATTTGCAGATCGGCAATTTACTCATCAGCCTTTGGTGGCTGATAGCCCTCAGGTTTTTCCGCGCCGCCATGAAAAAAGAACTTTTCCATTTCGCGCTCCAGGAACAATCGGTGTTCCGGCTCCAGTGGTGACAGTCGATTCTCGTTGATGAGCATGGTCTGATGCGCCAGCCACTCCTGCCAGGCGGGTTTGGATACCTGCTGGAAAATGCGTTGTCCCAACTCACCAGGCCATGGTGGTCGCGGCAGCGGCTCGGCGTCACGTTGCAGGTAAATGCAGAAGATGGTTGCAGACATGATGATCAGTCAGGTTCCGGCAGTTGTGCAATGATGTCGCGAATCGGTTTGGGCAGTCCCAGTTGCAGCGATTCACGCAGTTTGTACCATTGTAGCGGAGTGTCCGCCACCATGCATTCTGCGGTCTCGGGCATCAGCCAGGGCGTGATGTGCAGCTGCAGATGGGTCAGCTCATGCCGTATCACCTGCATGGCCTGTGCCGAGCGCGGGTCAGCGGTACCTTCCGGCAGTGACCACATGCTCGCCCAGATGCCTATAGCGGGTCTTTTCTGCAGCAGGATCTGATCGCCGCGCCGATACACCAGCAATTGCAGCTGCCGCTGGGTTTTCGCTCTGCGCTGTCTGCGACCGGGCAACTCGTCCTGTTGCGACAGCTGTAAGGCATGGCAATCCCCGGCCACAGGACAATCTCCGCAGCGGGGCTGGCGCCGCCGGCACAGGGTCGCGCCCAGATCCATGCAGGCCTGGGCGTAATCTGCACCGCGATGCTGCGGCAGACGCAGCTCGGCCGCCAGCCACAACTTGCGCTCGACGCTGCGTTCGCCGGGCCAGCCGGCAATGCCGGCATGGCGCGCCAGCACGCGCTTGAGATTGCCGTCCAGTATGGGCAGTGGCAGATCAAGGCTTTGACTGATGATGGCATTGGCGGTAGAGCGACCGATACCGGGCAAGGCCAGCAACGCTTCCGCAGTGGTGGGCAATGCACCCTTATGCAGTTGCATGCACAATTGTGCAGCACGATGCATATGGACGGCACGCCGGTAATAGCCCAGCCCGGACCAGGCCGACATGATGTCGTCGATACCAGCGCACGCCAGTGTCTGCAGATCGGGAAATCGTTGCAGAAAGGGCCGGTAGTAATGGATCACGGTGCTGACCTGGGTCTGTTGCAGCATGATCTCTGCCACCCACACCCGGTAGGCCGTGCGCGGATGCTGCCAGGGCAGGTCGTGGCGGCCATGCTCATCCCACCACGCCAGCAAACGTGCGGCAAAGTCGTCAGCCAAGCGGCAGGATGGCATCGATGAAACTGGTGGCATCGAACACGCGCAGGTCCTCGGCCTTTTCACCCACGCCGACAAACCGGATCGGGGTCTTCAACTGATTGGCGATGGCAAACAGGACACCGCCGCGAGCGGTGCCATCGAGTTTGGTGATGGTGATGCCGGTGAGCTGCACAGCATCGTTGAACTGCTGGGCCTGATTCAGGGCGTTCTGCCCGGTGGACGCGTCCACCACCAGCATCACCTCATGCGGTGCGCTGTCGTCCTGGCGCTGGATCACCCGGCGCACTTTCTGCAATTCCGCCATCAGGTTGTCCTGAGTGTGCAGGCGGCCGGCGGTGTCGGCGATCAGCACATCAATGTTCCGGGCCTTGGCCGATTGCATGGCATCAAAAATCACTGCCGCCGGATCGGCGCCGGTCTGCTGGGCGATGACCGGCACCTGATTGCGTTCGCCCCAGGCCTGCAGCTGTTCTACAGCAGCGGCGCGGAAGGTGTCGCCGGCTGCGAGCATGACCTGCAGGCCTTCATCCTTGAGTCGCCGCGCCAGTTTGCCGATGGTGGTGGTTTTGCCGGCACCATTGACGCCGACCACGAGGATCACGAACGGCTTGTGCCCAGCAAGCTCCAGGTACTGTTCACAGGGTTCAATGATGTCGAACAGCTCGGCCTGGATCGCCGGCAGGACTTCATCAGCGCGCGTGATCAGCTTGCTGGCGATCGCCTGCTGCAATGCCTGCATGATGCGCTCACTGGTGGCGATGCCCAGATCGGCACCGAGCAACACCGTTTCCAGATCCTCCAGCAGTTCATCATCAATGCGCTCGGCTGCGTGCAGCAACTGTTTCAGTTGCCGACCCAGATTGTCCTGGCTGGCGCTCAGCCGTTGCGCCAGCCCATCAGCAGAACTGGTGTCGGCAGCGCTTTTGCGACGTAGAAATTTGAACATGACGTGATCCTGAGAATATCCCGCTACTATATGCGAGCAATCCTGTCAGATCAAAGTCAGCATGACGAAACGGCAACAGCACAGCAAACGCACAGAGCGCGGCACGGTGCGCATCATCGGCGGGCAGTGGCGCGGACGCAAACTCCAGGTGGCCGCAGTCGAGGGACTGCGTCCGAGCTCGGATCGGGCCCGTGAAACCCTGTTCAACTGGCTACAGCCATGGCTGGCGGATGCGGTCTGCCTGGATCTGTTTGCTGGTAGCGGCGCGTTGGGCTTTGAGGCGCTGTCGCGCGGCGCCGCCAGTGCGGTCATGCTGGAGCAGGCACCGATCGTGGTGGCGACGCTGCAGCGGCAGCAACAGTTGCTGCAGGCCGACACCGTGCAGATCATGCAGGCCGATGCGCTGTCCTGGCTGCGCGATACAGAAGTGGCAGAGGAATTTGATCTGGTGTTTGTTGATCCGCCCTGGCAGTTGCAGTGTCAGCAGCAGGTGCTGGCAAGCCTGCGGCAGCGGGGCTGGCTCAGCACTGCGGCGCTGGTCTACGTCGAGCTGCCGGCAAAGGTTGACCTGCAGATTGATGCACAACACTGGTCCACGCTAAAGCAGAAAACCATCGGTGAAGCGCAGCTGTTGCTGCTGCAGGCGAAAAAAAATGTCATCTTGCTGTAATCAAACTGCAGGCGGTTTGGTCTTGTTGGCCGAGTCGTTATCTTCTAATGGCTCAACCTCTGACTCTAACCCCTCATTGGCGGTCTTCGCGACCGCCTTTTTTATGCTCCCCTGCTGCCAACCATCGTGGCAATGCGGATGCACGTTATAATGCGTTGGTGAACACAGTGACAGACATTCACGCGGTTGCCGGAGAACTGGATTACGGCGTCGCGGTGTATCCGGGCACGTTCGATCCGGTCACCAACGGACACGCCGACCTGGTGGCCCGTGCCGCACGGCTGTATGACCGCCTGATCGTGGCGATTGCGGAAAGCCCGCACAAGCAACCTTCGCTGTCGCTCGCGCGTCGCATCGAACTGTGCCAGACCGTGCTGGCGCACCTGGACAACGTGGAAGTGGTCGGCTTTGACTGCCTGCTGGCCAGTTTCGTCCAGCAGCGTGGTGCTGGCGTGCTCTTGCGTGGGCTGCGCGCGGTGTCCGATTTTGAGTACGAGTTCCAGCTCGCCAGCATGAACCGTCAGTTGAATCCTGACGTCGAGACCGTGTTTTTGACGCCGGATACCGAGTACAGCTTCATCTCATCGTCACTGGTGAAGGAAGTGGCGCGCCTGGGTGGAGATGTGTCTGATTTCGTCCACCCGCAGGTAAAACAGGCGCTGCACGATCACTTTCACCCGTAACCTTGCTAACCTGCCCAGCCCATGCTGCTGAGCCGCTGACACTGAACCCGGATTATTCATGACCCAAGCTTCTGCGACGGCCCCAAGCCCAGCATCCGCGGCGTTTCGTTCGGTCGCGCATCCTCACCGTACAGGCGAGCACGTTTCCGGTGCGCTCGGTCGCGAAACGCCACGGCTACAAGGCCTGGAACCCTCTCGCGACGGTCGGGTCATGAATAATCCGTGTTAAACCACCAGGAGTCCTGCTGATGCGCTATCCGCACTTGCCAAAGCTTGTCCGACACGCCTGCCACCTGCGCTTTGCCGCTGCCTTGCTGCTGCTGATTAGCTGGCACACCAGCGCGCTGGCGCAAGCACCAGCAGGGCAAAAACCCGACCAGGCAGCCATTGCCTCAGCGCATTATCTGGCCACCGAAGTCGGCCACGAGATACTTGCTGCTGGCGGCAATGCGTTTGATGCGGCGGTGGCGGTCAGTGCCGCGCTGGCGGTGGTGGAGCCGGCTTCTTCCGGGGTCGGCGGCGGCGGGTTCTGGCTGTTGCACCGTGCCAGTGATGACATGCAGGTGTTTGTCGATGGCCGGGAAACGGCACCGGCGGCGGCCACAGCCGACATGTATCTGGATGCCCAAGGTGAAGTCAACCGCGACCTGGCCGTGAACGGGCCGCTGGCGGCCGGCATTCCCGGTCACATCGCCGGCATTGCCCACATCGCCGAAAACTATGGTGCCCTGCCGCTGGCGCGCAGCCTGCAACCGGCCATCCGTCTGGCCACCCAGGGCTTTCCGGTGGACGAGAAATACCACACCATGATGCGCTACCGGGCCGATGTAATCAGACGCTGGCCGGCAGCCACGGCTGCCCTGCTGGTCGATGGCGAGGTGCCCGAGATCGGCACGTTGATCAGGCTGCCGGATCTGGCCGCAACCCTGCAGCGGGTGGCTGCAGATGGTCCGACGGCATTCTACAGCGGCGATTTTGCGCGGCAGCTGGTGCAGGGCGTGCGTGCTGCCGGAGGCATCTGGACACTCGCTGATCTGGCCGCCTACCGCATCAAGGAGCGGGCACCGATCAGTCTGCAATACCAGGGCTATCGCATCGTCACCGCGCCACCGCCATCGTCCGGTGGCGTGGCACTGGCCGAAATCCTCAATATCATCGAGCCGTACAACATTGCCGACATGGAGCGCAGCCGTCAGGTGCACCTGCTGGTCGAGGCCATGCGCCGCGCCTATCGCGACCGCGGCATCTATCTGGGCGATCCGGACTTTGTCGACATGCCGATACGGCAGTTGACCAGCCGTGACTATGCTGCCGGCTTGCGCGCATCAATCCGGCTTGATCGTGCCACCGACAGCGAGGCCCTGGCCGGTTTTGCCGATTCCCCCAAAGGCATGGACACCACGCATTTTTCCGTGCTGGATGCAGCCGGCAACATGGTGGCGGCGACGCTGACCGTGAATCTGCCCTATGGCTCCGCCTTCATGGCACCGGGCACCGGATTTCTGCTCAACAACGAAATGGACGACTTCTCGGCCAAGCCGGGGGCACCGAATGCCTTCGGCCTGCTTGGCTACACCGCCAACGCGATCGAACCGGGCAAGCGCATGCTGTCAAGCATGACGCCGAGTTTCGTGTTCCGCAGCGATCGCCAGGCAGCCCTGGGCACACCCGGCGGCAGCCGTATCATTACCATGGTGCTGCTGGGCATACTCGACATGATCGCCGGCAATGAACCGGAAAGCTGGGTCTCGCTGCCGCGCTTTCACCATCAGTACCAGCCGGATGTCATCAGCATCGAACCCGATGCCTTCAGCCCGGAACTGATCGAACAGCTGGAGGCGATGGGGCACAGCGTGGAAGCCCGTGACAGCACCTGGGGCAACATGCACGGTGTGCTGTGGAAGCATGACGGCAATGCGGTCAGTGCAGGCAGTGATCCGCGCTGGCCGTCCGGACGTGCTGTGGTGCGCTGATCGGCAACTTATTGAATAAGCGTATATATATGCAATGTGAACGAGGCAAGTGACCGCTACAGTGTGTTGATAAAATGGCGCGCGAGGTGGTTATCAAACATCGGTGACCACAGTAGCGGGTGGTTTCATGGGGTTTATTCTTATCAATCGAAGCTCCTTGATTCGGCCAGATTCACCGTTCTTTGTTCATGAGCTAGGCAGCTTCGACACGAAATCACGTTAGATCGACGCAAGCTGCTTGGTCTGTCTTCGAGTGGAAGATTTGACAGATTGATGGATTAATGATAAATCTGATTACGAATAAGAGCTCACAATGAACTCTTCATTATGATTCTGACCATTGTCATCAAATCTAGAGGGTAAGCAAATGTCGAACACCGCACACGCTTCTGAGGCAAGCGCTGGCATGCAGTCATCTGCCGGGACAGTCGATGCCAGTCAGGAACCATTGGTTTTTACTGGCAAGACTGACGAATATTTTCGCATCTGGATTGTTAATACTGCATTGTCAATCGTTACTCTTGGAATTTATTATGCTTGGGCGAAAGTTCGTACCAGAAAGTATTTTTACCGAAACACACTAATTATGGGTGATAGTTTTGACTATCATGCTAATCCGATGCGAATATTGCGCGGACATTTGATTGCCGTCGTCATTATGGCTCCATATGCCGTGATTTCATATATGCGGCCTGATCTGGCGATAGTATATTTTATATTGATCGCACTGGCTATCCCTGTGTTGTGGGTGCAGTCACGAATATTCAACCTCTCAAACAGCTCTTATCGTGGGATTCGGTTTGCTTTTCTGCGTGATTATAAGGGGGCATATGCTGCGATCATAAAGGGGATGGCGGTTACGCTTTTTACATTGGGTTTTGCTGCAGGTTACGCTGAGTATTACCGTGCACGCTTCAATGTAGATAATAGCTCATGGGGTAAATCCAAATTCACTTATACGGGGCGCGGGGGAGCTTTTGTCGAGTTGTATTTGATAGCATTCTTTATCACATTAGGTGTTTTGGCGGTGGTGTTTGTGATATTTTTTCTAGTCATGATGGTGCTGGGGGGCCTAGTTCAAAAAAATGGTGCTGGCTCTATTTCTTCTGCAGTATCGAACGCTGTGATTGTGGCTGTCTATGTGCTTCTCGTTTTTGCTTATGCGGCTCCATTCGCATATCTGAGTGCTGGCAGGCAGAATCTGACCATCAATGGAGCGAGATTTGGTTCACATACAATGTCGTCAGATGTAAAGACCATACAGTTGATGAAACTGTATTTGAGTAATCTTTTTTTCATCATGGTGAGCTTTGGCCTGCTTATTCCCTGGGCCAAGATAAGGGTTACCAGATATCGATTGTCAAAAGTCTGCCTTCATCTGGATGGTGAGTTGCGCACCCGGCGTGGAGATGATGAGAGTTCTGATGGCGCTATGGCTGATACTCTGGGCGATGCTTTGTCGTTGGATTTTGGTCTGTAATAATTATTCTTCGATGCGGTGGATAAAAGCCAGACTGTATGACGGTAAATCCAGCGAGGCTGGAAATGTTGAAATATGTCTAAGTGATGGCGGTGTTTATTTGCGTTCGGCGGGAAATCATTCGCAGGCAACGTATGGACCTGAGTTATTGCAAATAAGCAAAGTGCATGAAAACTATGGGCGTTCAAGCCGTCGCATTGAGCTTTTGAGCGGTCAGCATCTTGAGGTGGAGTATGACATTGAGATGGATGCAAGCTTGGTTAAATATGAGGACGGTCTAACGGGATTTGTGTCTGTACTGGAAAGAAATTGGCATTGGCTGGCGTTGACATTTCTGGCAGCGGCTGCCGTGATTGTTTGGCTCATTAAGATTGCTGTGCCGTATAGTGCCGATGTTGCTGCGCACAAGCTACCAGAGCACTGGGTCGATGCAATTTCCGATAACGGACTTGGCGTGCTGGATGATACGGTGTTTTCGACAAGCGCTCTGACGGTTGAGGAGCAGACAAGACAGCAAAAATTATTTACACAGGTGCGGAATTCTGTGATGCCGGGCAAGACGGTCGAGTTGATGATTCGTAAAGGAAATGCCATTGGTGCAAATGCCTTTGCTCTACCATCAGGTGTAGTGGTGATCACTGATGAGTTGATTGCGCTGGCGTCGGAATCGAGTGAGCTGCAAGCTGTCTATGCGCATGAACTTGGTCATCTCAAGGAACGGCATTTGTTGCGTCAGCTGTTGCGCAATTCAATGTTGTCAGTGATGATATTTGTTATTACCAGTGATTTATCCAGCATGACCAGCGTGGTCACCAGCATGCCTGTTTGGTTGCTCGAAAGCTCATACTCGCGTGAGTTTGAAAAAGAAGCAGATCAGGTGGCTTTCAGCTATCTGCAGCAGCATGGTCTGGATACCAATGTGCTCATGAAGCTGCTTCAGCGTGTGCATCCCACAGCTGATAATGGCTGGAGTCAATATTTCTCCACCCACCCTCCTGTTTCCGAGCGAACACCGCAGCCGGATTAAATCATCATGATTGGGCAATTTTAGCCCAGCTGTCACGCAGGCTGACCGTGCGGTTCAGCAGTGGCTGTTCCGGCGTGCTGTCGGGATCAACGGCAAAGTAACCGGTGCGCTCGAACTGAACCTGATGACCTGACGGTTGCGCAGCCAGGTCCGGTTCAATCACCGCGTCGTCGATGGTTTCCAGCGATTGCGGGTTGAGATGCTCGATGAAATCGGTGTCGCGGTCTGCGGTCGGGTTGGCGACGCTGAACAGGCGGTCGTACAAACGCACGGTGGCGCGCTTGCCGTGGCTGGCCGAGACCCAGTGGATGGTGCCCTTGACTTTGCGGCTGGCACCGGGCAGGCCCGACATGGTGTCAGGATCAAAGCTGCATACCAGATGATCCACGCTGCCATCGGCCGCCGTGACCACCTCGTCGCAGCGGATGATGAAAGCGTTGCGCAGGCGCACTTCGCCGCCCGGCTTGAGGCGGAAGAATTTTCCCGGCGGATCAAGCATGAAATCGTCCTGTTCGATATAGATTTCACGCGTGATGGCAATGCGCCGGGTGCCCATCTCCTCGCGTTGCGGATGCAGCGGCACCTCCAGCCAGCGGGTTTCGTCGGCAGGAAAATTGCTGAGCACGATTTTCAGCGGTCGCAGCACCGCCATGCTGCGCGGAGCGCGCTCGTTGAGCTCGTCGCGCACGGCGTTTTCCAGCACGATCATGGGAATGATGCTTTCGGATTTGGACACCCCGACCGATTCCCAGAAGCGGCGGATCGCCAGCGGTGGATAGCCGCGGCGGCGCAGGCCAGCCAGAGTTGGCATGCGCGGATCGTCCCAGCCATCGACATGGCCTTCGGTCACCAGCCGCTTCAGGCGCCGCTTGCTGAGCACGGTGAAGTCGATGTTGCCGCGCGCAAACTCGATCTGCTGAGGGTGACAATCGATGCTGATGTGATCAAGCAGCCAGTCATACAGCGGGCGGTGATCCTCGAATTCCAGTGTGCACAGCGAGTGCGTGATGCCTTCGATGGCGTCGCTGATGCCATGGGCAAAATCATAGGTCGGATACACACACCAGCGATCACCGGTGCGATGATGGGGGATTTTGCGGATGCGGTAGAGAATCGGATCGCGCAGGTTGATGTTGGCTGCGCTCATGTCAATCTTGGCACGCAGGGTGTAGCTGCCATCGCTGAACTCGCCTGCACGCATGCGCTTAAACAGCTCCAGGCTCTCTGCAATCGCACGATCACGGTCCGGGCTGGCGCGGCCGGGTTCGGTCAGCGTGCCGCGGTACTCGCGCATCTGCTCGGCGCTGAGACTGTCGACATAGGCCAGACCGCGCTCGATCAGTTCACAGGCAAAACCGTACAGCTGTTCGAAGTAGTCGGAAGCGTGATGCAGCGCCTGCCAGTCAAAGCCCAGCCAGCGCACATCCTCCATGATGCGTTCATAGTACAGCGCTTCCTCGCGTTCGGGATTGGTGTCATCGAAGCGCAGGTTGGTGCTGCCGCCAAACTCATCGGCCATGCCGAAGTTGATGCAGATGGACTTGGCGTGACCTATGTGCAGGAAGCCGTTCGGCTCAGGCGGAAACCGGGTAATCACACGACCGTCATTGCGGCCGGCAGCGACATCCTCGCGTATGCGGTTGCGGATAAAGTGTGTTCGCAATTCAGGTGTGCCAAATGCGGAGGAATCCTCGCCTTGGGTTTTCATGGTCTGATCTTTGTCAGTGGGGCTGGACATGGAATGTTGGCAATTTGCAGGCTAACATACTATTGTAGCCGTGGCCGTCGGCAATGACCACAACTCCGCCAAACAGCAAAGGCCCGCTATGCGATCAGCCACGGTCGCTTGCAGTTGTCGGGCAACGTGGCGGGCACGATCACCATCAAACTCCACGCAGGATCAGTCAACAGCATGAACTCAGCTTCTTCCGGCCGCGACGGCAATAACGATCCGGATACCTCCACAGGTGGCCGCGGCCTTGGTCTTAACAGCCGCATTCTGATCGGTCTGGGTGCCGGTGTGCTGGTCGGCTTGATACTGCGCGCCATCGCCGCCGACTGGGTCGATGTCTGGCTGGTTGAGGGTGGCTTTCAGATCGCCGGACAACTGTTCATTAACGGCCTGCAGATGCTGGTGGTGCCACTGGTGCTGGTTTCGCTGATCACCGGTGTCAGCGCGCTCGGTGACCCATCTAGACTGGGCCGGCTCGGTGGCAAATCCATCCTGCTGTACCTGCTCACCACCGGCATTGCGGTGTCGCTGGCGCTGTTTGCCGGACTGGTGGTGCGGCCGGGTGAAGGCGTCGAGTTGAACACCGACACCACTTTCACCGCCGAAGAGGCGCCCTCACTGACCGAGGTGATCATTCAACTGGTGCCGAAAAACCCGATCAGCGCCATGGCCGAGGGCAACATGCTGCCGATCATCGTGTTTGCCCTGCTGATCGGCATTGCCATCACCATGGCAGGCAGTGCCGGCGAGCGCACGCGGCGCTTTTTCGATGATTTTAATGTCGTCATCATGAAGCTGGTAACCATCGTCATGCACTTCGCGCCCTATGGCGTGTTCGCACTGATCGCGCGCATGAGCTATTCGCTGGGCGGAGAAGTGTTTGCCAATCTGGCGGTTTACATCGCCCTGGTGCTGGCCATGCTGCTGGTGCAGATGCTGGTCACCTACCCCTTGCTGCTGCTGCTGTTTGCGCGCCTGCAGCCACTGCAGTTTCTCAGCAAGATGCGTTCGGCCTGGTTGTTTGCGTTCTCCACCGCCAGCAGCAATGCCACCATACCGGTGACCATGACCACGCTGGAAAAGCGCATCGGTGTGCACAATTCGGTGGCCTCGTTCACGGTGCCGCTGGGTGCCACCATCAACATGGATGGCACCGCCATCATGCAGGGCATTGCCACCGCGTTCATTGCCCAGGCCTATGGCGTGGATCTGACGCTGGGGCAGTATCTGACCGTAATCCTGATGGTGATCATGGCCTCGATCGGTGCTGCCGGCGTGCCAGGGGTGGGCATCATCCTGTTGGCCACGGTGCTCAAGCAGGTCGGGCTGCCGGTGGAGGGCATCGCCATGATTCTGGGGGTGGATCGCATACTCGACATGGCGCGCACGGCGGTCAACATCACCGGCGATGCCATGGTCAGCACAGTGGTGGCGAAATCAGAAAACGAGCTGGATATTGACATCTACAACGATCCCGATGCCGGCATCGAGCAGGCACACACACAATAACCATCGGCTCCGATAGAATCAGTCCAGCAGCGCCTGCAGGGTCAGCGCGGCGTGGCGTGCGTGCGGGATGACAATGCTGCCGCCGACCATCAAGGCCACGCTGATGGCCTCATCCAGCTCAGCCTTGCCGTGCCCCTCTTCCACGCAGCGCTTGAGGTGGTAATCGATGCAGTCATTGCAGCGCAGTACCATGGACGCCACCAGTCCCAGCAGTTCCTTGGTCCCGACGTCCAGCGCCCCCGCGCCATAGACGGTTTTGTCCAGGCCCATGAAACGCTTGATGGCCAGTGACTCGGTATCCAGCAAAGCTGCGTTGCCGGCTTCCCGGCGCTGCTGGAAGGCTTCGAAGGCGGCTTTGTTCATTTGATTTTCCATGGTTTTATTCAGGTGGCGGTACACTTTCCAGATCTGCGCACGTGCGTCATCAGGGCAGGATCATGCTGGAATTTAGCGGTGGCGGTTTGCGCCGCTGGCTGACCTGCTCATACACATGGGCGATCTGGATCAGCTGCACTTCGGAGAATGCCGTGCCCATGAACGACAGGCCCACCGGCAGGTGATGGATGAAGCCCATGGGCACGGTGACGTGCGGATAACCGGCGATGGCGGCATGGGTTGATGTGCCGTCGCTGTCCGGATCACCGTTGATCTTGTCGATGCTCCAGGCCGGGACGCGAGTCGGCGCAATCAGTGCATCCAGCCGATGTTGCTGCAACAGGCCGTCGATGGACTCACGGGTGATGCGGGTCAGCGCGGCCACGGCCTCGCCATACTCGGCATCGTCAAACTCAACCAGCGACACCGCCTGCTGAAACAGCTCCTGACCGAACCACGGCATTTCGCGATCGGCATGGGCCACGTTGAAACGGATCAATGCGTCCAGGTCGGCTGCTTCCGGAATGCTCTCGGGCAGGTCTGCCAGCCAGGCATTGAGGTCGCGCTTGAAGTCGTGTAGCAGGGTGTTGCGGTAGTGCCTGAACTGTTGTTGCTCGGCCTCTGTGTGTGCAATCTCAAGCTCATCGACGATGATGGCGCCGGCATTCTTGAGGTCAGTGATGGCCTGCTCGAACAGGGCATCAACCTGATCATGAAAGCCGGCATTGCTGCGCAGCACACCGATGCGTTTGTCCTTGATGTCGACCTGGTCCAGGCGGCGGCTGTAGTCGATGCCAAACACGCCTTTGGTGAGGGCATAGGTGGTGCTGGCGTCGGTCTCATCATAGCCGGCCATGGCGGTCAGCAGCACTGCAGCATCGTGCACATTGCGCGCCATGGGGCCAGCGGTGTCCTGGCGGTGTGAGATGGGCACAATGCCGCTGCGGCTGATCAGGCCAATGGTGGGTTTGATGCCGACAACGCCGTTGATGCTGGCCGGGCAGGTGATGGAGCCGTCGGTTTCGGTACCCACCGCCAGCAGCGTGAGGTCGGCTGACACCGCCACACCCGAGCCGGAGCTGGAGCCACAGGGTGTCTTGTTCAGGTCGTACGGATTGCGAGTCTGTCCACCGACTGCGCTCCAGCCGGATGCCGAGCGGGTGGAGCGAAAGTTGGCCCATTCACTGAGATTGGCCTTGCCCAGGATCAATGCGCCGGAGGCGCGTAGCTTCCTGGTGATCGCCGCATCACGGCCGGTATGGTTGTTCTGCAGCGCCAGTGAACCGGCGGTGGTGGGCATTTTCTCGCGCGCCTCGATGTTGTCTTTCAGCAGCACCGGGATGCCGTGCAGCGGGCCACGCACATTGCCGGCGGCACGCTCCTGATCCAGTACCCGCGCCTGCGCAAGCAGATCCGGATTGATGCTGATCACAGCATTCAGCTGCTCGTTTCTGACTTCAATCTGGCGCAGATAGTAAGCGGCCAGCTGCACCGCGCTAAGGCGGCCTGCGGCCATCGCCTGCTGGGCGGCATCAAGGCTGAGTTGCTGCAGACTGAGGTCTGTGGCGGCTTCCTGCGGCTGTTCCTCTAACTGTTCCTGGGACTGTTCCTGGGGCGCAGCGCGTGACAGCAGGGTGAACACGAAAAAACCTGCCACGACGACTGCCAACAGCAGCTGGGGCTTGCAGATTCCTTTCATTTTTCAAACTCCTGCGGCCGACTGCCGGCCGGATCACAACGTGTCCAGTTGCAGTATATCCGCATACAGTTGCTCGACGCCAAGGTCATCGCGCAGCAACAGCCGCACCTGCTGGGCGCGGTCGAAAGCAAAAATCGCCGAGCTGTGGCTGACATTGTACTGGCCGGCGCTGTCCGGCTTGTCGTAGCCATAGGTGATGCGATAGCGACGGGTCAGGGTCTGCAGCTGTTGCTGGCTGCCGGTGAGTCCGATCATGCGCGGATGGAAGGCGGCGGTGTATTCACCCAGCTGCGCTGGCGTGTCACGATCGGGATCGACACTGACAAACAGAATCACGGTGCGCTGCTGCACGTCTTCCGGCAGCTTGCGCATGGCTGCAGCCAGCTTGGCCAGTGCGGTCGGACAGATGTCCGGGCACTGGGTGAAGCCGAAGTAGATGAGGATGTTGTTGCCGCTGTAGTCGGCGGCGGTGACCTCGTCGCCATGCTCATCGGTCAGCGTGAAGGCCAGATCCGGCATCAGTCCGCTGATGTCCTTGCCATGCCAGTCATGGCCGGTTCCGCAGCCCACCAGGCTTGCCAGCAGCAGTATCTGTATCAGTTGTTTCATGGCAGCTGTACCGGGATGACGGTAAATGGTACCTCTATGCTGCGCGCATTGGCATCGCTGTCAACCAGGTTCAGCTGCAGCATGACTTCATCGCCAATGGCCAAAGGCTGCTGTGCCTGCAGCAGCATCAGGTGCAGACCGCCGGGTGCAAAATCGATGCGTTTACCGGCTGCGATCACCACACCTTCGGCTTGTTCGGTCATGCGCGATTGGCCATTGCTGCGGCTACTGGCATGGATCATGATGCGACCGAAACGCTCGCTGCTGGCCGAGACCAGGCGCAGGTCATGATCGCCAGCATTGTGGATAGTGAAATAGCCGGCCAGCGGGCGTTCACCGGGCAGCAGCCGGATGCGCGGATTGTCAATGTGCAGTGTGGTATCCGGTTGCATGCTGACGGACCAGAACCAGCCACCGACCAGCAGGCCCAGCAGCAGCAACACGGCAAACGTTTTTTTCATCATGTTCAGACTCTCACGAATTGGCGTGGATGGGGGCGGATTGTGCTGGTGTGTGCAGCAAAAAGCGCAGCACCACCAGCGCCGCAATCACGCTCATCATGGCTGCCGGGATCCAGGTCAACAAACCGCCCAGCTGCTGGTCGGTGAGCGGTTCCAGCGGCCAGGCCCGACCGCATACGGCGTAGACATCAAACCAGACCTGCTCGCTGAAAGCCAGCCGTGCGCCGAGTATGATCTGCGGCGGCATGATCGCAGCCAGCAGCAGGATGCGCAGGCCGTAACCCAGTCGGGGCGTGATGCCGCCGGACCCGCGCTCCAGCATCAACCACCAGAACAGCAGACCATCCAGGGCCATGCTCCAGTTCATCAGCCAGTACAGGCGCTGGTTGAGCATGGCATCAAAGTGGATTTCCGGTGTCAGCCAGAAATAGATCAGGCCGACGAACAGCACGCAGGCCACTGCCGGATGCTGCAAAAACGCATACAGGCTGCGCCACCACTGACGCGCCAGGCGGCGTTGCTGCCAGAAGTCTTTGACCCGGCCAGGCAAACCGGCTGCAAGAATAGGTACCGGAGCCGCCAGCGCAAGCAGAAACGGAGCCAGATGATGCAATACCAGATGCTGCCCGCGATGCACAAAAAACATGTATTGCGACCAGTAGTCGAAATGTGTCTGCGTCACCAGATACATCAACAACAGGCCCAGCACAAAAGCCAGTATGGAGCCAGCACCAGGCTTGCTGTCAGTGCTGCGCAGGCCACGAACATACAGCCACAGACTGCCCCAGATGCTGATTTGCACCAGCAGACTGAACTCCCAGGGGATGAAAAATGCCAACCAGTCGGCCATCGGCTACGCAGCGATTATGGATCAGTATTATAACTTTTCGACCAACTGGATTGCGGCTCTGGCCGTGCGACCAAGAGCGAATCGTTCTCGCTCGGCAGGGACTCAGCAGATTAAGGCTGACAATGCCACCGGGCCTGATGTAGTCAGGCCCGGCAGCTGTTGCGCATCAACAAGTGTGGCGGATCGGCTTCATTCGGCGTGCCATGCGAACTGGCTGAAGGCATCGTCCACCGGAGTTTTGGTGATGTGATTGGTGTAGTTGGACAGCGTCTTGTGCGCCACGCCGAGCATCACATCCAGCACGTTGCGCTGGTCAAAACCGGCCTCTAGGAAGGCCTCGACGTCGGTGTCGGTTACCTTGCCGTTTTTGTCCAGGACCTGCAGCGCAAACCTGCGCAAGGCGTTCAGGCGGGCATCCGGCAGTTCATGGTTGTCACGCAGTGCCTGGATGATTTCATCCGGAACACCATCTTTTTTCGCCAGCCCGGTATGCGCCGGCACACAATAGTGGCACTGATTGGCCACGTTGATGGTCAACCACAGCACATGCTTTTCATTGGTTGACAGGCTGGTGTCCAGATACAACCTGGTCAGCGTCTGGTAAGCCTCCAGCGCCTGCGGAGATGCAGCCATCACGGCATGCAGATTGGGGATCATGCCGAAACTTTTCTGTGAGCCTTCCAGCAGTGGTTTGGAGCCTTCCGGCGCGCTGTCGATGTCGTACAATTTGAATTTGCTCATAAACTCCTCTTGATGGTGGATTGACAGATCATTATTGATCTTGGGGAAAGGGACTGTGCTTCAAGACCGCTGCAGACCAGAAAAGATCACGCGGCATGCCATTGACGGGCTGCAGGATATTGACTTTGCCGACGACAACGGTTGTAATAGGCGGCTTGCTGCGCGCATCACGACGGCCAGGTAGCTCAGTTGGTAGAGCAGCGGATTGAAAATCCGCGTGTCGGTGGTTCGATTCCGCCCCTGGCCACCATCTCTTTAATCCGCCACAGAGTAGACTCGACGCAAATCAGCTTTGCAGTTGAAGTGTGTGAGATATGGCGAAATCGAACCGGCTTGTTTAATCGGTGGTTCGAAGGTCAGGGCCATCCATGGCCCTGATCCTTGGGCTGTCGCCCTGCGGACCCGCCTGCGGCGGTGCAAAAACGCTCCCGGCGTTTTTAGTCCGCCCCTGGCCACCATCTTAATCTTTCAGGTATACACTGCGATTGAGGCATTCCTGCTTCGATCAGATCTGTCTGATGGGCGAAATCGACCCGTCTTGTTAATCGGTGGTTCGAAGGTCAGGGCCATCCATGGCCCTGATCCCAGGCATCCTTCTGGGCTGTCGCCCTGCGGACCCGCCTGCGGTGGTGCAAAACGCTCCCAGCATTTATAGTCCGCCCTTGGCCATCATTTTAACAGGCTGTTGAAAAACAGCCTGCTTAGCGCCCCAAGGATGGGACGCATCGTTTTTTAGCACGTAAGTGCTTGAGAAACAAAGCCAGGCGCGGACATGCACTGCGCCTAAGCGAGTTGAAAAGGCCAAGGATGGACTTTTTGAACATCCGTTAGATCCGCTGAGCACTCGCTCAAGTTCATCACCAATACGTTGCTCGCACGCGTCTGTTACCAAACCAATTGACAATGTGTCGACATGGCAATCTCTTCAGTATCGTTAACTAAAACGTTGCTTTTGAATTCAAAAGTAGCGATTATACAAGGGTATAGGATGATATAAATCGTTAATGCTATGATTCAGTTAAGGCCGCATCTAATGAATGGAGCCAGGCAGGCCGGTGATCTTACGCGGTCACTGGGGATCAGTCGTGTCACGCTGATGCATGCCTATGAGCGGGAATCGACGTCGATTCTGAAGTTTGGCCGTGCGCGCCGGAGCAGCTACGCTGCCAGGAAAACATACACAGGGCTGGATACAGACTCCTTCCCTGTTTTTCGGGTTGATGAATCCGGGGATCTGCACCGCGCCGGCGAACTGGTCACGCTGGAAGCAGCAGAATCAATCTGGCTGCCTGACGATACCATCATTGATGGCCTGCCGCCGGCAATGCACGACATGGCGCCGCAAGGCTTTCTCGGTCGCTCGTTCACCCGGCAGCATGTAGATCTTGCACTGCCGAATGACTTCGCCGGCTGGTCTGACCGCCATGTCCTGCTGGCACTCAGCCGTCGCGGCGAGGATCTCGCAGGTAATCTATTGATGGGCAGAGAATCGTTTGATCGTTGGCAGAATCTGCATCATGCAGTGCATACGGCAGAAGACTTTCAACAACTCGCAGAGGCGGCTCTTGCTGGTGAACATGCTGGATCTTCTGCCGGTGGCGATCAGCCAAAGTTTACCGCCTACGTCAGCGGCAAACATCGGATTGTAAAGTTTGCCACCGAAGCCAGCGACAATGCCCGCCGCTGGCAGGATTTGCTGCTGCTGGAACACCACGCGCTGCTAACTTTGCGGGATGCGGGCATTGCAGCTGCAAACACCGACATTGTCGAGCTGCCGGGGCTGAGGTGTCTGATGGTTGACCGATTTGATCGTGTCGGTCTGCGTGGTCGACGGGCTGTCATGTCGCTTGCGGCGGCTGGCCAGGGTATTGGCCAGGGTATTGACCAGGGAAGTGCTGGCAGTTGGACGGATACTGCGGAGAAAATGCACCGACGGGGTGAGTTGAGCGGGGCCTGTTTGCGTCGGCTCGCATTGCTGGAAGCCTACGGCGCATTAATCGCCAACAACGATCGCCACCACCACAATGCGCTGTTGTATCCATCGGCGCATGGCTACGAATTGGCACCGGCATTCGATCAATTGCCAATGGCATACGCACCGCCGGCGAGCGGCAATCTGATAAACGTACCCATTGCCCCGCCGCGCGCGTCTGTGAATACCCTTGAAGTCTGGGATGAGGCGCATCGGCTTGCCAATGAGTTCTGGCGTCGTGCTACGACTCTAAAGCTAAGCAGGCCCATGGCAGAGATAGCGCGTGAACATGCACGCAGATGATGCTGCGCATACTGTGAAACACTGAATGCAGCAGGTCCAAGGTGCCGTTGTGTCTGTGCGGTAACTTGCCAGCCATGCCCGGGAGCTTGCCAGCCATGCTGATACAGGCTATAAATCAATGCAGCCGAAGAGAAGAGCCAGAGCTGGAATCATTTGTCTGCGTACTATGCCATTCCTGAACGCGTCAACCGTATGCTGACAGCCTGCTTGCTGGGCTTGCACGTGCTGGTGTTGCTGGTGCTGCCGATGATCTGGCGCTGGTTGCCGGGAGGCGCGAGTGCTGGCTGGCCGCTGATCGTCGTTGCACTGGCGCTGCTGGCATTGACCAGCAGCACCTTGTGGGCGCTGATTCATGAGGCCATGCACGGCCTGCTGAGCAGCGATGAGCAGCGCAACCGCCGCTGCGGCCGGTCGCTGGCGATTGTGCATGGCTGCCCGCTGCGCATGCTGCGCCACGGTCATCTGCATCACCATCGCAATTCACGTGGCCTGGCCGATCGCTCAGAGGTCTACGATCCGCTGACACAATCCGGATGGCTGGCGGCGCTGGCACATTATCTGCGCATCTGTGGCGGCTTGTATGTGGCGGAGCTGCTGTTCAATCTGGTGATTTTTCTGCCGCAAAATCTGCTCCAGCGCATGCTGCAATCGACCCATCCTGGTGCCGATCAGGCAAGCGATTTGCAGCGTGCCAGCATGGAGCTGTTTGCCAGCAACCATCTGCGTGAGCTGCGCATGGATGCATCGCTGGTGCTGATTCTGTATGCCGCTGCATTCTGGTTGTGGGGTGGTCTGTGGTGGTGTCTGCTGCTGGTTTTGGGCTGGCGGGCAGTGGCGATCTCCATGGTCGACAACGCCTTCCACTACGCCACGCCGCTGGACGACAAGTTCTACGCGCTGAACCTGCGTCTGCCACACTGGTTCAGCCGCGGAATTTTGCATTTCAATCTGCATCGGGCGCATCACCGCGATGTGCGCGCGCCGTGGTCGGCGCTGCCGCAGATTGCTGAACTGCAGGCCGATGATCCCGCTTTCGCCACAGCCGTGTTGCGGCAGTTACGCGGACCGATTCCGCTGCCGAATCTGCGGGGCCTTACGCGGCCGCCATCTGCTCACTGAGCTTGCTGTCGGTCAGCGGCGCATCGCCATACCAGCCCAGCTGCGCTGCCAGTGCAGCCACTTCGCCGACATACACCATGGCCGGACTCTGCAAGGCGTGGGCGTGAGCCAGATCAGCCAGCTGACCCAGTGTGCCGACCATGACACGTTGCTGCGGTCGGGTGCCATTTTCCACCATAGCCACCGGGGTGGCGGGTGATAGACCGTGTGCCAGCAGTTGCTTTTGCACCTGGTCAATGCATGCCACCGCCATGTAAAAAGCCAGTGTCTGGCGCTCCTGCGCCAGCGCGCGCCAGTCCAGTCGGTCGACCGAATGGCGACCATGGGCGGTGATCAACCGCACTGACTGGGCGTGTTCACGGTGCGTCAGCGGTATGCCGGCGTAGGCGGCACAGCCGGCTGCAGCGGTGATGCCGGGCACCACTTCAAGGTCAATGCCGTGTCGACGCAGAAACTGAAGTTCCTCGCCGCCACGTCCAAACACCATTGGATCGCCGCCTTTCAGACGCACCACCCGCTGTCCGGCCTGTGCCGCCTGTAGCAGTAGCGCATGAATGTCTGTCTGCGGAAAGGCACAGCGACCGCCGCGCTTGCTGACATCATGCAGTTCGGCGTCGCGACGGGCATAATCCAGGATGCGCTCGTCCACCAGTGCATCGTGGACGATGACATCGGCTTCCTGAATCAGTCGCAGTGCTTTCACCGTGAGCAGTTCGGGATCACCTGGCCCGGCACCGACCAGCGCCACCGAGCCGGACTGTGGCAAGGCCGGATCTGCCAGCGCCTGCTCCAGAGCGCGGCGCGCAAGTTCTGCTCGGCCCTGACTCATGTGTCGTGCCGGTGGGCCGGTAAACAGCCAGTGCAGCAGTTGCCGGCGTTGTGCCGACTGCGGCAGGCGCGCGCGGATGCGCTGTTTGAGATCGGCAGACAGCTGTGCCAGCGGACCAATCCACTGCGGCAGCAGCGCTTCCAGTTGGCTGCGAAGTTTGCGCGCCAACTCCGGTGCAGCACCGCCCGAGCCAATCGCAATGGTGATCGGATAGCGGTCAACGATGGCCGGAAGTATGGCCGAACAGTTGGCGGGGTCGTCCACGGCGTTGACCAGCACACCGTTGTGCCGGGCATAGGCCAGGGCCTGTGCTTTGAGTTCGGCATTGTGTTCGGCAACAATCATCAGCCGATAGCCCGATGCTGTCACCGGCAGCTCAGCACCCAGCCAGCGCAGTGCCTGCTGCGCATGCAAGCTCTGCATCTCGGCATTCAGTGCAGCGGCGACCACGTCGATCACTGCACCGTGCTTGCGCAGTCGATTGATCTTGCGCTGTGCCTCAATGCCACCGCCAATCACCAGCACAGCCTGATCCTGCAGCTGCATGAACAGCGGCAGCCACGGTCCAGCGCTCGACATCTGATCCGATTTCATGGCACCCAGGCTAATGCCGCGAGGTCATGTTGAGAAAGACTTTGCTGGCGAATGCTTATGCGCTGGGGTTATAAGGACTGCAGCAGGCAGTGAAGCAGCGCGTTCATGCGCGTATGCAAAAAATCTTCATCCACCAGTAAACCGCACCATGTGCTTGATCTCATCGGTCTTGAAGCCCAGCAGCATGGGGCGGATGGCACCGGGGATGACGCTGACATCAAACAGTTCCTCGACCATGCCTTCGATGCGCAGGTGGTGCAGCAGATTACCGCTGTCCAGATCAATCACGACGATGCCACAGCGGGCTTCGGCACTGCGCTGCTGCAGTTCATCGTCCAGTGCCAGGCCGCTGAACGAGCGGTTGCGGGCCTTGGACAGCCCCACCAGCGCATACTTGCCGTGCATGGCCAGACCCCTGGCATAGCCGGGCACAAAGCACAGTGGCTCAAACCTGCCAGTGTGCAGATCAACATGGCCGAACTCGCCACGACCGGAGTTGAGCAGCCACAGCTTGCGCTTGTACCAGCGCGGTGAGTGCGGCATCGACAAGCCGTCGCAGACGACTTCGTTGTTGCGCACATCCATGACCAGCCCGCCATCATGTCGATGATCACGCCAGCCCTCGGCGACATCGCTTTTGCTGATCATGGTGACCCAGGCCGGTTCGCCCTCGAACATGGCCAGGCCGTTGAGGTGGCAACGGTCCTCCGGTGCCAGCCGGGAAATGAATGGCGGCTGCCACAGCACATCGAAGTTGGCCTGCGCCGTGGGCCGGGCCAGGCAGCTGAACAGGGTGTTGACGAACACCGGATCACCGTTGCCATCAATGCCGATGTCGTGGGCATCGACGTCGCCGGTGGTGTGGCCCAGATGCGGGATAAAGAGCTTGTCATAACCCTGATACTGCTCGCCGGGATCGAGCACATTGTTGAACCGCCACAGCTGATACTGGCTGGCCAGATAAAAGCGGTCGGCGCGTGCCGCCAGCCCCATGCAGCGGGCAAAAGTGCGCTCGGCGATGCTGATGCCGTTGTCGCCCATGCCAATCATGAAAACCTTGCCGGCCTGGTAGGTGGAAAAGGCGATGCTGGCGTTGAAGCCCTGCAGCCAGCTTTCGAACTGACGCGAGAAGCTCAGGGTGAAAGGTTGCGCCGGCTTGTTGCTGCTTGCCACGATAAGTTGATCCTTGCTGCAGAGTTGTGCAGTGGTGTATTGGCTGCAGCACATTGTACAACTGCAGGCATGCTGCTAGTGTACCCCGCCGGAAATACTGTAACGTTCAGCGAGTCGGAAAGCGCTTGGCCGCAAGGCATGGCTCGCAGGTCATGGCCACTCCATGGCCACTCCATGGCCAAGAGCCATAACACAGCGGATGAGTGCTTTCCGGCTCGCCCTGGGGGAGCGCCCCTGAGGCTGCATGACGGCTTGCAATCCTTGTCAAGGGCTTGCCATTGACTGCCCAGGCACTATGATTCGCGCCTGGTAATGCAGCCTCAGGACGCGCTCTGTATGTCACAGTATTTCCGGTGGGGTACACTAGTATCGACCGCATTTTATTATGAACAAGGTCAACCTGGATTTATGGAGCCATCCGCATGAAATCATCTCGGAAAATAAGATATCTGCTGTTCATTGCATTGCTCAGCGCAGCATTTGCAGTGTCAGCGCAGCAGGAACAGCGTACTTTTGCCGGTAAACACTACCAACTGCATGGTTCCGAGTGGCTGGTAAGAGAAGCCGATGGCAGATTTTTCCGGGTCGATGATCAGGTCATTACGGTGAAGTTCAAACCCTCAGTGTCAGCAACGGAACAGGTGATGCTGCACCGGGCACTTGATGTGGAGGTATTGCGCACAGCCATTACCGGTTATGTTGATGTACGCACGAGCGGTGATCTGTTTGCGGTGTTGGAGAGCTATCTTGCCAATGGCGGGGTGGAATCTGTCGAACCCAATACCATCGGTGAGTATCATCTGATCCCTGATGATGCCCAATACAACCAGCAGTGGTACCCACCGTTGATCGGTGCAGAACAGGCCTGGGACACCACGACCGGATCATCGGATGTGGTCATTGCGGTGCTTGATTCGGGTACCGAGTTCAATCATGCTGATCTGGGCATGGGGGCGGACGATTATCAGAACGTGTGGCTGAATCCGGGGGAGGATGCCTGGTCTGATCCGGCCAACCCCGGCTCCGGCAATGGCGTTGATGACGATGGCAACGGTCTCGTCGATGACTGGAAGGGCTGGAACTTCGGCGATGGGGACAACGACAGCAGTGGCAGTTTCTTCCACGGCACGGCGGTAGCGGGAGTGGTCGCCGCAAAGACCAACAATGCGCTGGGTGTTGCCGGCATTGGCGGCGGTTTTGGCAATGCCGGGCTGGGCTTGATGATTGTCGGCGTGGGCAACAACGCACCGCTGGGTGCGGTGCTCGACGACGCCATCCTGTACGCAGCCGAACAAGGTGCCCGCGTCATTCAACTTAGTCTTTCGGTTGGGCAAAGTGGTGCCATTGATGCGGCCTTGCAGACAGCCTACGAGGATTTTGGTGTGCTGATTGTGTGCTCATCGGGGAATGGTGGTACCGGTGCGGTTTCCTACCCGTCCAGCAATCCCTTCGTGATCGCTGTCGGTGCCACCGATCAAAGTGATTCCAAAGCCGGCTTTTCCCAGTTCGGCACCGATCTGGAAATTGCTGCACCCGGTACCAGCATACGCACCACCAGCCTGGGCAATGGCTACACAACGACACAAGGCACGTCGTTTTCCTCCCCGATCATCTCAGCCGTTGCAGGTCTGGTCTGGTCGGTCAATCCAGCATTGACCAATGAGGAAGTCAGAACCCTGTTGCATATGTCAGGCGAGCAGGTCGGTGGTTACGATTACAATCATGATCCGAAGCGCCCCGGGCATTCGCTGGAACTCGGCTTCGGGCGCATCAATGTGCTGAATGCTGTGCAGATGGCAGGATTGCAAGAGGTTTTCCATGTCGATGGGTTCGAAAGCTTGCAGCGCTGATACGCTGACGCCTTCGCGCGTGATCGGGCTTCAGCAGCACTCCTCCGTGTGGCGGTCCATGTGCTGGCTTGAGATCTGTAGTGTTGCCTTGTAAGGCATAGCATGCATTGATTGATCAGCCATTCATCTGGCTGACTCCCTGGCCCGCATTATTCATGAGTCGACGTCGCGAGATGCTGCCAGTGCCTGTAGCTGTGGTGATTCCTGACCTGATCGAATGCCCGGATTTTCTGCGTATCCAGGCATGATGCACTGCCCGGCAAACAGCATGGGCCCGGTAGATCCAACTGAGTGATATTCGTTCATGGCAATGGAGCAATAAAGTAAAGCATGCTTGACATATTGGTTAAGCATGCTTTACATTATGCTGCCAAATGATACAAAATCGGATCCGACCATGACGCAATTCTCATTCCAGGAAAAAAGCACCTTCGGTACATTGCTGGCCACCTGGTTCATTGGTGTGCTGTATTTCCACTCGGTCTGGGAGATGTGGCGGGCCGGCGCGCTGCACCCCGTTTCCAACTTCGGTCTGGCCACCGGATTGACCATCCTGCTCGTGGTTGTGCTGGTGATCTACCATATTCTGATCGCTGTCACCTCCAGCCAGCAGGACGATGACGAGCGTGACCGGCTGATCGCCTGGCGTGCCGGCAGCATCGGCGGGGGCATACTTGGTGTCGGCGTGATCGGTGTGGTGTTGCAGATTCTGGTCGGCGGCATGGTCGACGACCCGGTTGCCGCTTCGCCGGTGCTGATCGCCAACGTGTTGATGGCAGTGGTGTTTGCCGCCACGGTGGTGGAGCTGGTGCTCAGACTCTACTACTACCGGCGTGGACTGTGAGCAACAAAACCGCCAATCGCGTGCGTGAGTTCCGCGAGCAGAACAACCGCATGACCCAGCAGGCTCTGGCCGAGCAGGTCGGTGTCTCGCGCCAGACCATCATTGCCATCGAGACCGGCCGCTATCAGCCTTCTCTGGAGGTAGCGTTGAAGATCGCTACGGCGTTTGCCACCAGCGTGGAGTCCCTGTTCTGGCTGGTGCAGGAGTGATCAGCCAATCGCAGCCATCGCGATCAATTGTCAGTGAGCAGAGCATCGTCCAGCGCAGCAGCACGCAACCTGGCCGGACGCTCGCTGAGTCGGTTCCAGTAGTCCTGAAGGGCATCCAGTTTGGGCAGGGTGCCAAACTGCAGACCAAAGCCGATCTGTGCACCGACATACACATCGGCGGCGGTGAAGTGATCGGCGGCGATGAATTCACGCCCGGCCAGATGATTGGCGAGCACTTCGGCCAGCTGCTCCACCTCGGCGGTGCCGACAAAGCCACGCTGCTCATCACTAACCATGACGCCCAGCGCTTTGTGAATAATGGCCTGCTCCAGCGGCGCGGCGGCAAACAGCAGCCAGCGATAGTAAGCCCCGCGTTGGGCGCGCGCCGGAGCCAGCTGGGCAGCCGGAAATGCATCAGCCAGATAGGCACAGATGGCGGCGGTCTCGGTGATGATCTGCTTGCCATGCTGCAGCGCGGGGACCTTGCCCAGCGGGTTGATGCGCAGATACTCGGGTGACTTCATGCTGGTGCCGTACTCAAGCAGTTCGGACTGATAATCCAGGCCACACTCTTCCAGCATCCAGCGTACCGTGCGCCCGCGCGATTGCGGGTGGGTATAAAAAATGATCGGATCGCTCATTGTTGATGATGCCTCTGTTTGCACGCTTACATAGTATAACTGCAGCCAGTCTAATGGATGACCAGCGAGGGTGTTTTATGCACAATGACTGTTGTATGCTCTGGTTGATGAGGTGATAGATGCTGTTTTCCAAAATCCGCACGCTCGATCTGCCGTGGCCGCTGCTGGGTGTGGAAGCCCTGCTGATCGTGCTCAGTGTGCTGCTGGCGCTGGCGTTGGACAACTGGCGCGATGAGCGCGAGCACCGCGAGTTGGTCCATCGTGCCATGCAGAGTTTCGTCGATGAAATGCGCTACAACTGTCAGCGGATTCTGGTGGTGGCGGACTATCACCAGGCAGTGCTGTCCGGTGAGCAGTCACCGCAGGGCCTGCAGGTTGGCCTGTTGCGCAACGATGCCTGGGAAGTGGTCAAAACCAGCGGCGCGGCGGCCTGGCTTGATTATGACCTGATCGAGCAGATGTCGGCAATCAGCATCCGCCAGGGTGATCACCGGGCGGTGATGCAGGCCTATCTGCAGGCAATGTTCCTGCTTATGCTGCCGCAAAGCGACAGCAGCAACTGGCACCAGCCTGGCGAGCGCGGCGTGATCAACGAATTGCACACCATTCAGGATGAACTGCAGAGCCGCTATCTGCGACTGGCAGAGCAGTTTGCAACGGCGGCACCTGCTGCGGTGCAGACTGAACTGGTGTGCCAGCGCTCAGTTGGCTGACAGGCATATGCTCAAAGGGTTGGAGTGGGGTAGCTTGGTTTGTAAGCTGGAAAAGCCATCTATTGATATGAGTTCACACAGTAGGCAGCCGATTTATGTCACTCAAGGTTTTTGGTTTCTCATCTCAGATGAGAGAAAACGATGTGACCTGACAGCTTGTGATTAGACTAAGTGAAATCGACATGCCAGGTGGATAAAGTAATCATTGGCATAGCTTGCATAAAGGGTAAGCACTAAAAACGAACATACACAGGCTAACGCACTTGGGCTTGTGTTGTAATAATTTTAATCGAGTGCAATAAAGGAGAATAATAATGACTACGGAACATGATAATGAATTCGATTTCAATGCATCCACAAACGTAACCTCGATTTCCTTCAGATTCAATGGCGAATACATCATTACAGATGGTCAGCCTTGGGGCGGCGTGTCCAGTGATGGCGGCAAGATCGTTGTCAAGGCTGGGCGCAAGGGCTCTGAAGAATGCGCAAAATGGTTCAAGGACTATGTTGCCAGTGAATATGAGAACATGATTCACACCGCTGGCGGAGACAACCTCCCTGATAAATTAAATTTTGCAATAAAAGGGACTTTGACCATTGATGGTCAAAACTATGAAGTCTGTCTTGGTCAGGGTCACCGTTCAAGCACATCTGAAAACAACTGGCATTTGGCTTCAAAAAGCATTGTCGCAGACAAGGATGCCAAGAATGGTACGCTTGGTATTCGATTGTTGCAGAATGGAACACACGCCTTTGATTTGTCCAAAGGATGAAGAGTATGGTAAGTTGCTGAATACCAGTAACTTATTGATATCGAATATTAATGAATACCAATAATTATTGTTGCGATATCAGTTTGTATGATAATTGAGAAAAAATACAGCCAAGTCTCAATTGCTACATACAATTACAACGTTGCAGGAACGCACTGCGTTCCTGCGACAACCAGGTTCCCTGAATCTTTTGATCAATTTATCGGAAAAATGCCGCCCGGATAGTCAATGTCGTGATAGCCCTTGGCGCCGATGCGCCGGGCCAGCTCACTGCGATGGTCGCGGCCGTGGCGCAGATCGTCGATGGCACGGGCGAAGTCGTATTGCGGGTGCCAGCCTAGCCGCTCGCGGGCATGGAGGTTGACATAGACGCGCTCGATGTCATCCAGCATGCGCCAGTTGCGCGCAGTGAACACCTCCCGCCAGCCCGGGATGCGGCTATCCACCACAGCTGCCGGATCGTGGCGCAGCTGTGGCAGATCGGTGGGCACAAAAGGCGTGCTCGCGCTGATGATGAACCTGTCAAAACCGATCTCGGCAGCTCGCTGGATCGCCAGCAGATGCGCGCTGACCACGTCCTTGATGTCCACACGACGATAAAGCAGCTCACACACCTGCAGATTGTCCTGGCCGAAGGCAAAACGGCGTGCCGGATCGTCATCGGGTTCCGGGAAAAAGCGCGAGGTGCGCAGGATGAGACAGGGTAGTTTCTGATTGCGGTGAAACAGTCGACACAGGTCTTCGGCTGCAGTCTTGGTGGCACCATAGATGTTTTTGGCGACTGGTATCACGTCCTCGGTAATCCATGCTGCGGGAGCTTCCGGGGGTGGCCGCAGGGCATCGCCAAAGGCGCTGGTGGTGGAGGTGAAAATGAACGCCTCAACGCCGTGCCGCACAGCCGCTTCCAGCAAATTGAGTGTGCCGCTGATGTTGGTGTCGACAAAATCCTGGCGTGTGTGGGTGGCCACGTGCGGCTTGTGCAGGGTGGCCGTGTGCAGCACCGCGCTGACACCATGCATGCAGTCATCGACAAAGTCGGACTCGACAATGCTGCCAACGCGATCGGTGCATACAGATGGCTTGCGGTCGATGCCGAGTGCATCCTGACCTGCAGCGCGCAGTGTGTGCATCAGTGCTTCGCCCAGGTGTCCGGCCGAGCCGGTTACCAGAATGGTCATGACTGCGTTCCGCTGCGGTGATCGCGCAGTCTGAGTTTCATGCCGACATGCGACGGGGCAAAGCCAATCCGGGCATAAAATGCCAGCGCCTGATCGCGACGCCGGTCGGTGGTGAGTTGCACCAGGACGCATTGTCTGTGGCGGGCAAGATCCATGGCATGTTGAATCAGTAACTTGCCTATGCCTTGCGCTTGCTGTGATCTGGCCACACGCACACCTTCTATCTGTGCCCGCCAGCCACCGTTGTAAGTCAGACCAGGCAGATAGCTGAGCTGCAGAACCGCAATGACCTCGGCGTCGATGGCGCCGACAATCAGCTCGTGATTGGGGTCGTTGTTGATGGTCTCGAAAGCACTTAACTGAGCAGTCGCAATTGCTGCAGATGCAGCGGCCTCGCGTTCGCGGGCGATCTCATCATCGCTGAGCATGGCGATGATCTGCGGCAGATCGTCAGCTTGTGCAATGCGGAAACAGACCTGTGGCGAGGACATGTCGCTCATGCCGGGGCAGGCCGTGCGGGTTCAATCAGATCCCACAGATTGCTATACAGATCGCGAAACACAGCCACCGTGCCATAGGGCTCCTGCACTGGCCCGCGCACGAATTCAATGCCCTGATCACGGTAGCGCTGGTAATCGCGCTGAAAGTCATCGGTGTGCAGAAACAGAAACACACGTCCACCGGTCTGGTTGCCGATGCGGCTGGACTGCTCGTCATTGCTGGCACGTGCCAGCAGCAGGTGTGCCGCCGACCCCGGCGGTGACACCACCACCCAGCGCTTGTTCTGCTCCGGCACCGGCGTGTCCTCGATCAGTTCGAAACCCAGTTTGCCGAGATAAAAGTCCAGCGCCTCGTCATAGTCGCGCACGACCAGTGCCAGCATGGCTAGTTGTTGATTAATCATGGATGTTCCAGCGTGGTGTGTGTGGTGATATCAGGTTGATGAGGAGGTTCCTTATTGGCTGATTATCATTGATAATAAGTGTTGTCGGAAAGCCATTATGAAAAATGCTGAGTGAGAAGTTCACCCCCACCCGGCAGTGACATCGGCCTGCCATGCATAGCCGAAGTGACCATGAGAATTCATTACTCCCGATACTGCGAGTTCATTGAAAGCGTGAGCGAGATCGTTAAAAAGCAATATCTAGCAGTCACCAGGTCACAATCATTGTACTGACTGAGCTGCACCACTCATCTTGGAGGATTAGATCAAATCGTTGGCGATGCACAAGGGTGATCATAGGCTAATGCCTCCTAGGATTTCTGACCGAACGTGCGGAAACTTTAATGTTGAAATAGTCAGATGTCAATAGAAGGGATAGATTTGAGAGTTATTGAATGATGATGCTCGACGCAGCCTGAGATAGGCAAAATGTTCAGAATTGGAAAGAGAACAAAAACAAATGAAAATATCATATACTAAATGTATTTAGCAAGCAGAGCCTGCTAAATACAAAAACTGCTTGGTTTTAATTAAACCAACCGCCCGACTGGCATGCAAAAATCCTCGACAATACTAATGTTGAGTCATCAGTGAAAAAAATCTCGGCCGTGACATTGACATTGCCGGCAATGCATGTGCCTGCTGCAGAAAAACTGTGAGCAGTACTGATACTTCCGCCAGTTTGACTCCAGTTCGTATGCTCAACACCGCTGGAAAAGGGGATATCGCACACCCATAAATTGGATGCGCTTTCGCAATATAAGGACTGCGAACTTTGGGTGTCAAAATCTTTTGCAGACCATGCTGAAGAGATAGAGATGATGAAAATGATGACATAAATTATATTTTTCATAACTAATCCTTTAGTTGATTTGAGGTATTTCGCCACATTCCATATGGCATCATTGATCTTATCACCGATTTGGTTAATCAATGGTTAAGATTATCGAATTCTATTCGAAGGTACAGGGTAAGTTACAGCACAAATTGTATTGTGATAGTAGGTTATAAAATATATCAAAATCAATTATTCATATATATATAAATCTATTCACATTTCAGTTAATTCCATATGTCAGACTTATTTAATCGTGGCGGATCAAAACCAGAGTTGTCAATTGTGTTTCGAAGCCATCGGCAAACACGATGTCATTTTCCGGGTTGGATTCCAGGGCGCCAAGATCGGGCGAGCCTCCGCGCTTGCGCCCAAGAATATCCTCTGTGGCACTGCTGGATGGATTTGCGTTGTCGATCAGCGCGCTGCCGGGAGCCGGCACGGCCCAGTCATTGACCAGACGCAGAAAGGCTTCGCGGATTGATGTCGAGCCATCGGCAAAGACGCTGCCATCCCACAACGGTGCGATGAGACTGGCCGGGTTGGGCAACTGCGGATCAGCGACCACTGCTGCGGCATCGTCGCTGAATGTCAGGAACTGGCCGTTATCCGGCGGAATCGGATTGTCGCCATTAAAGTACAGGTTGTTGTCGAGTTCGGCTGACAGCGTCTGCTCCGGCGGTGCATCAAACAGATCAACACCGCTGAAGGCCTCACTGCCCATGGTTCCGGTGGGGTCGCTCCAGGCATTGTTGACCAGCAGCAGGTTTTCGTTCAGCGGATTGGCGGACCCGGCGATCAGCCGCGCGGCGAAACTGCGTGATGGCATATCGCCAACCACGGTGTTGTTGCGAAACAGCACGTCTCGTGAGCCCTGTATGGTCAACGGTGTGCGCATCAGGGCAGCGGAGTTGCCCAGCATCAGGTTATTCTCGATGATGATGTCGATGGCCTCGAAAGTGGCCGTATTGTCCTCGCCCAGGCGCACGAAGCTCTGTCCGGAACTGCCGAACCAGTTCAGAAATACGTTGCGTCGAACATTCACCTGCTGCGTGCCGAGCACAGTATCGCTGCTGCCATTGGAGTCCTTGATGACGACGAACGAACTGGTGTCAGGCCGCTCGGCGGTGTTCATGAAAATGTTGTCCTGCACCACCACGCCGATGACACTGTTGATGTCGATGTGTTCATCAGAACCGAACTGATTGAAGAACAGGTTGCCCTCGATCACTATGTCCTCGGCACCATTATTGATTTTAAGCAGGTCGTTGTTGCTGCTGGAATGGATGATGTTGTTGCGAAACACCAGCCCGGAAACCACCGGGTCGGTACCGCCTGCACTGCCGCTGACCTGGCCAAGCAGATCCTGTACCTGAATCACCAGACCGCCGGTGTTGTCGCTGGCATGGGCAATGTCGAATCCTTCAATGATGATATTGCGGGCGGTGAAGGCAATCAGTGCTGCGCCGTCGTTGTGGCGCAATCGCGCCTGGTAAGGCAGTTCTGAGCGGATGGTCACAGGCTGCACAAACTCGCGCCGCAGACGCTGGCGGCCATTGTAGGTGCCGGGCCCGACTAGGATGATGTCGCCACCGGAGGCATTGTCGGTGGCATGTGTGATCGTTGCCCAGGGGTTGGCCTGGCTGCCGTCACCATTGCTGTCGCTGCCGTCGGTGGCCACATACCACTCGGCAGCATTCACTGCTGCTGAAAGCAGTAGCCACAGCACAAAGCCCTGTCTCATGATCATCGTCTGCACGGTGACAACTCCATTTTCATTGTGGCAGCTCTGCCACTTGACCAAGCCGACAGGCATAAGGGTATAACAAGCGATTCGTTCCGTGTTGCGCGCGCGCGCTTTACCCTGCAGGCTGGAAAACAGTGAAATCAGACCATGGCGATGGCACCGGCACAGCAGCAGACGCTGCAGCAACAACTGAATGATCTGGCTGGCAGCAGCGATGCCGGTCTGGATGCTCAGGCGTTGAGCTGGGCATCGGGCTACCTGGCCGGACTGGCCGCCGCCCGTGCCGGTCTGGACATGGCCCTTTTGCCAGCCACCGCGCCAGCGGCCAGTCCGCAAGCCACGCTGAACATCTGGTATGGCAGTGAAACCGGCAACGGTCGCGGTGTGGCCGAGCGTTTGGCACGCGCTGCCGAGGCTGCCGGACATATGGTGACGCTGGCGGCAACCGACGACATCCAGCCACGCTCGATCAGCAAGCTGTCGCATCTGCTGCTGGTGGTGAGCACGCATGGTGAAGGTGAACCGCCGGAAACAGCCGCCGCGCTGCACCAGTACCTGCTCAGCGAGCGGGCACCGCAGTTGCCGCAGCTGGCCTACGCGGTGTTTGCGCTGGGCGATTCCAGCTATCCCGATTTCTGTCAGACCGGACGCGAGCTGGATCAGCGCCTGGCTGAGCTGGGTGCCAGCCGCCTGCTGCAGCGGGTTGATGTCGATGTCGATTTTGCCCCGGCCGAGGAAATCTGGCGTGATCATGTGCTGGTGTCGGTGGCCGATCTGCTGCCGGATGCTGCCCAGACTGCAGCGCCCACTCCAGCTCCCAGCGCTGTTCCCAGCGCTGTTTCCGGCGCAGCGGCGGTGCATCTGCAACTGGTTACCGGCAATGCACCGGAAAGCGCGCATGATCGCAACAATCCCTGGCTGGCAGAGGTGCTGGAATCGGCGCCGTTGACGGTGGCACCATCGACTGCCGTGGTCAAACATGTGGCACTGGACGCGGCCGCGCTGAGTTATCAGCCGGGCGATGCTGTGGGCATCTGGCCGCAGCACGACGAGCGCCTGGTCGATGAGATATTGCAGTTGACCGGGTTGAATGGCGCTGCCTTGGTGGCGCATCGCGACCACAGCCTGCCGCTGTCGCAGTGGCTGCGTGAGCGGCTGGAGCTGACCCAGTTGACGCGGCCGTTTCTCCAGGCCTGGGCTGAGCGTTGCGAGTTTGCCGAGTTGTCCGGATTGCTGGATGATCGCGAAGCGCTGACCGCCTGGCAGAGCAGCCGTCAGGTGGTCGATGTACTGCGCGACTACCCAAGAGATGTCAGTGCCGATGAACTGGTCGGCATGCTGCGCGGACTGACGCCGCGGCTGTACTCCATTGCCTCCAGTCCGCTGTTGTTCGAGGATGAATTGCATCTGACCGTGAAGCAGGTGGGCGGCCTCAATGGCGAGCAGCGTCTGCGCGCCGGGGTGGCTTCCTGGCAGCTGGCACAGCAGCTCGCGCCGGGCGACAGCGTGCCCGTCTACATCGAGTCCAATCCGCGTTTTCGTTTGCCGCAGGATAGCGCCCGCGACATCATCATGGTCGGTCCGGGTACCGGCGTGGCACCGTTTCGGGCCTTTGTGCAGCAGCGCCATGCGCTCCAGGCCAGCGGTCGCAACTGGCTGTTTTTTGGAGCGCGCCACCGGCGCACCGATTTTCTCTACCAGCTGGAATGGCAACGCTTCCAGCGCCAGGGCGCACTGCACGAATTGTCGGTGGCGTTCTCGCGTGACCACAGCGAGCGCATTTACGTGCAGCAAAGACTGCTGGAGCAAGGTCGTGAAGTGTTTGACTGGCTGGAAAATGGTGCCCACTTCTATGTTTGCGGCGACGGCCAGCGCATGGCCAAAGACGTGCACCAGGCACTGCTGCAGATCATTGCCCGCCACGGTGGTCTGAGCAGCGAGCAGGCGGCTGCTTACCTGCAGCAGATGCAGTCCGATCAGCGCTATCAGAAGGATGTGTATTGAAATGAGCGATCTGGATGTGGAAAAGATCAAGGCCGCCAGCGATCACCTGCGTGGCACGCTGGCTGTCAGCCTGCAGGATGTGCGCAGCGGCGCAATTGCCGATGCCGATACCGTGATCAGCAAATTCCACGGCATTTACCAGCAGGACGACCGCGATCAGCGCAGCCAGCGGCGTGCTGCGCGGCTGGAGCCGCTGTACTCGTTCATGCTGCGCGTGCGCGTGCCCGGCGGTCGCATCACGCGTGCGCAGTGGCAGGCACTGGACTCCCTGGCCGATGAGTACGCCAACGGCACCATCCGCCTGACCACCCGCCAGGCGATCCAGTTTCACGGCATCTGGAAGGAGTCGCTGCAACAACTGGTGCGTGGGATCGATGCGGTGGGTATGGATTCGCTGGCCGCCTGCGGCGATGTCAACCGCAATGTCATGTGTCACGTACAGCCGGAGCTGGGGCCGGTGCAGGCGCAGACGCTTTACTGGGCCGAACAGCTCAGTGCCCATCTGACGCCGCAGACTGCGGCCTGGCGGGAGATCTGGATTGACGGTGAGCCATTGTCGGAGCCACCCGCTGAGGCGCAGGCAGAGGCGCAGGCAGCGGCGCAGGCAGAGGCGCAGGCAGAGGCGCAGGCAACCGCCAGTCATAAAACTGCAACCGAAACCGCCGAAGATGAGCCGGTGTACGGAAAAACCTATCTGCCGCGCAAGTTCAAGATCGCCATCGCCGTGCCGCCGAGCAACGATGTCGATGTGTTTGCCCACGACATCGGTTTCATCGCCGTGGTCGATGACGACGGGCAACTGCTGGGATTCAATGTCAGCGCCGGAGGCGGTATGGGCTGCAGTCACGGTGAGCCCGCAACCTTTCCGCTGCTGGGACAGGTGATCGGTTTTATCGAGCCGCAGCAGATACTGGCGGTGGCCGAAGCCATTGTCACCACCCAGCGGGATTTTGGCGATCGCAACAACCGCAAGCATGCGCGCTTCAAATATACCCTGGACGATCGCGACCCGGACTGGCTGCTGAATCAGATCACCCGGCGCAGTGGCATCCGCCTGCAAGCGGCGCGACCGTTCGAGTTCAGTCACAGCAGCGATCGCTATGGCTGGGCCGAGGCCTCGGAGGGTCGCTGGCAATTCACATTGATGGTGGAAAATGGCCGCCTGTTGCCGCAGCATCGGCAGGCTCTGCGCGAGATCATCACCATCCATGCCGAGGATTTTCGCGTCACGCCGAACCAGAATCTGGTCATCACCGGCATCGCCGGCGAGCAGCGCGAGCAGGTGCTGGCACTGCTGCAATCGGCCGGACTGGATGCCGGCGACGGTACCGGCATTTCGCAGATTCGCCGCCACGCCATGGCCTGTGTGGCACTGCCCACCTGCGGTCTGGCCATGGCCGAAGCCGAGCGCTACCTGCCCGATCTGATCACCCGCATCGAAGAGTTGGCCGCCCGCCACGGCGTGCAGGATCAGCCGATCAACATCCGCATGAGCGGCTGTCCCAACGGCTGTTCGCGTCCGTATCTGGCCGAAATCGGCCTGGTCGGGCGTGCACCAGGGCGCTACAACCTGTATCTGGGCGCGGCCCACAACGGCGCGCGTCTGAACCGGCTGGTGCTGGACAACGCCGATGAAACCAGCATACTAGCGACCATCGACGGCTGGCTGGCGGACTTCGCCAAACAGCGCAAGGCCGGCGAGACACTGGGTGATTTTGCCATTCGCCAGGGTCTGGTCGCTGCGGTTGCGCATGGCAGTGAGGTGAACGTCGCATGAGCACCTGCAAGGTCCAGGCACTGCATCCGACGCAGTCAGTTGAGGTGCAGCAATGGCAGCAGAGCTGGCCACGGCTGTCGGCCAGTCAACGCATTGAACAGGCAATGCAGGAACTGTCAGGGCCGTTTGTGCTGTCCTCCAGCTTCGGCATGCAGGCGGCGGTGATGCTGCATCTGGTCAGCAGCATCGATGCCGGTATGCCGGTGATCTTCATCGATACCGGTTATCACTTCGCCGAGACCTATCGTTTTGTCGATGCACTGGTGCAGCGACTGCAACTGAACCTTCATGTCTATCGCAGTCTGACCACACCGGCCTGGCAGGAGGCACGTTATGGCAAACGCTGGGAGCAGGGTCTGGCCGGCATACAGGCTTACAATCAGGACAACAAGGTCGAGCCGATGCAGCGGGCCCTGCGCGAACTGCAAGCCCGCGTGTGGTTCAGCGGCCTGCGCCGGGATCAGTCCAGCAGCCGCAGTCAGCTGCCGTTTGTCGACCAGCAGTGGGGCTGCTGCAAGGTTCATCCGCTGGCCGACTGGTCAGATCGCGATGTGCATGAATACCTGCAGCAGCATGATCTGCCCTATCATCCGCTGCGCGAGCAGGGTTACCTGAGCATCGGTGACTGGCACACCACGCGCTCCATCCACGAGGTCGATGACGATGAGAAGCTGCGCTTTTTTGGGCTCGCTCGTGAATGTGGTCTGCATGAAATTTCTGAGTTGTAAGTCTGGCTGTAGGTTTCCACTCCATAGTTGCTGAATGACTAATTGCTTGACCATGGCAAGCTGATGTGTAACTGGAGATGAGCACTTTGTAATTCTAATCGTGAAAATAAGGATTGATGTATTATTCAAGACATTCAGTGACTTGAGAATTCGGTGAATATAGAACGCATTGACCAGCCAGCTAGCGAAAACATGCCAAACATTGAATACCAACATTCTGTGCGAAAAATCGTCACTGTACTGTTGATCAATGCTGCTCTTTTGCTGGTGACAATCTATCTGCTAACCAATTACATTGACAACAACCTGAATCTGTACATGATTATGGCGACCCTGTTCTGGGGTAGTTTTAGCCTTGTTTTGATCAAGCGGGCGAAATCTGCTCGCTGCAGCTGCTGCCAGTCTGACTTGTTTGATCTGCTGGCGGCGGCGGAAACCAACTCTCTGAAGGTCAGGTATTGCCCTGTATGCGGTGACGAGCTTGCTTGATCATATTTTTGTGTCTGTTCACACTAAGCCTATTTTTTCAAACGCTATTGCGACAACCTGGTGCCAGTAATCATTAATGGAGGGGCTGCGCCAACGTGACAGTGAGTTTGGCTGCATGCCCAGATTGCGCTACACTCTGATCATGCCTCGGTGCCCCCATCAATTCCTCGATTCACCACCCCAGCCTTGCGGAGATCAACCATGTCTACCACCTCCACGTCGCGCCCGCATGCCAACGGCTCGCACATTTTTTCCAGCCTGCTTTGCCTTGGCCTGCTGATGGCGCTCGCGCTTGACGCTGTCGGTCAGTCGACCAACAAACCGGTGCTGATGGGCAAGCACTGGGTGGCGGTAACCGGTAAGCCGCTGGGTGCCACCGCCGGGGCGCGAATTTTTCATCAGGGTGGCAACGCGGTGGACGCGGCCGCAGCGATGCTGGCAGCCACCGCGACCATGTGGGACACACTGGGCTGGGGCGGCGAAACCCAGGCACTGATCTACAACCCCAACACCGGCAAGGTGATTGGCATCAATGCGCTAGGCGTTGCGCCCACTGGAGCTACACCGGAATTCTTCCGTGAGCAGGGTATGCTGTACCCGCCGGAATTCGGACCGCTGGCGGCGGTGACGCCGGGCACACCGGGCGGGTTGATGGTGATGGTTGCCGAATACGGCAAACTGGGTCTGGCCGAGGTGCTGGCACCGGCGATTGAAATGGCGCACGGTTATGCCATCGAACAGTCGCAGGCCGACAACATGGAGCGTCGCCGCGACATCATTCAGCAGTGGCCCAGTTCCAGCAAGGTATTCCTGCCGCATCTGGATCCCGATCAGCCGGACATGCGCGCCGCACCCCAGGCTGGGGAAGTGTTCCGCCAGCCCGATCTCGCCGCCACGCTGGAAAAGCTGGTGGCCACCGAAGCCGAGGCGCTGGCCGCCGGCAAGGATCGCAGGCTGGCCATCTATGCCGCCTATGATCGCTTCTACAAGGGCGACATCGCCGAACAGATCGTCGCTGCCACCCGGGCTGCCGGTGGTCTGTTCACGCGCGAGGATCTGGCCAGCTGGGAGGTCAAGCTGGAACAGCCGGTCAGCACCAACTATCGCGGTGTGGATGTGTACAAGCTGACCACCTGGACCCAGGGCCCGGTGCTGCTGCAGGCGCTGAACATTCTCGAAGGCTTTGATCTCAAGGCCATGGGCTACAACTCCACGCGCTACATCCACACCCTGTATCAGGCCATGAATCTGGCCTTTGCAGATCGCGATTTCTACTACGGTGATCCCTACTTCCCGCCGGCCGAGCCGGTGGCAGGTCTTTTGTCGAAAGACTACGCCGCCGAGCGGCGCAAGCTGATCCGCATGGATGCCAGAATTGACCAGGTGCTGCCGGGCGATCCCTATCCGCATCAGGGCGAGCGCAATCCATTCGCCCAGCTGCGCGAAGCCTGGCGCATGGTGCCGCCGGATGCCGCTGCCGCCGGGGAGGAGGGCTTTCAGCAGGCCAGCGTAATGTCGCACGACGATGGCTTCAAGGCCGGCACCACCTCGATCCAGGCCGCCGATGCCGAAGGCTGGGTGGTCTCGGTGACACCATCAGGCGGCTGGATACCGGCATTCATTGCCGGTGACAGCGGCATCGGCCTGAGCCAGCGCATGCAGAGTTTTGTTCTGGATGAACGCCTGAACCCCTACAACGTGGTCGCCCCGGGCAAACGTCCACGGGTCACGTTGACGCCATCTCTGGCGCTTCGCGACGGCAAGCCGTTGATTGCGTTCTCGGTGCAGGGCGGTGACACCCAGGATCAGAACCTGCTGCAGTTCTTTCTTAACATGATGGAATGGGACATGAACGTGCAGCAGGCCGCCGACGGTCGCGGCAACATACTCAGTTACCAGATGCAAAGCTCGTTCGGTGCGCATCAGGCGCAGCCTGGGCGCCTGCAGCTGACCGATCAGGTCGCTCCGGTGACGCGCGATCAGTTGCGCGCAATGGGTTACGACGTGGAACTGGTGTCACGCACCTACAACCCGACCACGGCGATCTGGTTTGATGTAGCGCACGGCACCATGCAGGGTGGTGCCAGCGATCAGGGTGACGACTACGGCATTGCCTGGTAGTTGTCCGGGACATCACCGCTGCTGCCGCCCGGCATGACGTTGAAAAAGTCCATTCCTGGCCTGTTTCAACTGACTTAGCTGCGTCCCATCCCTGGGGCGCTAAGCAGGCTGTTTTTCAATTGCCTGCTAAAAGTGGCAGCTGCAGCTCCTGCAGCCAGTCACGGTACTCGTCACTGTCCGGGTGACGGCAGATTTTCTGCAGCTTTTTCTCATTCAGATGCGGTGCCAGCAGCTGTATGAACTCACAGTGATACTGCTTCAACAGCAGGTCGCGGGAAAAACCCAGCCAGGTGGTCAGTCGCGGAAACAGCCCGGCCGCATCGATCACCTGCAGGTCATCGTCCACTCCGGCTTCGATTGCCATGCCGGCCAGAATGCCGACGCCGAAGCCATTGCGCACATAGGTCTTGATGACATCGGCATCGCGGGCGGTAAAGCCGATGCGCGGCTGCAGCCCGGCGGCGGCAAACGCATTCATCAGCGACGATTCCGGGCGTTCGCTGAACAGGTAGGTCACCAGCGGATACTCAACCAGTTGTGCCAGTGACGGCTGCTCTGCTGCTGCCGCCAGCGGATGTTCTGCCGGCACCACAATCACTCGGTCCCACTGATACAGCGGCAGCGTGATGATGTCGGGAAAAGGTTCGCTGGAGCCGCTGACGATGGCAAAATCAATTGCGCGTTCATCCAGCAGTTGCCCGATCTGCTCGCTGGTGCCCTGATGCAGGTGCAGATCGACATCGGCGAAGCGTTCGCGAAAACGCCTGATCACTGCCGGCAGCACATAGCGCGCCTGGGTCTGTGTGGTGGCCAGCGTCAGGCTGCCGCTGGTACTGCCGCGCAGCTCATCGGCCAGCGAGCGGATCTGATCCACCTCCTGGAACACCGCGCGCGCATGCTTCACCACGCGCTCACCGGCGCTGGTCAGGGCATCAATGCGCTTGCCCTTGCGCACGAATATCTGCAGTCCCAGCTCCTCCTCCAGCAGGCGCAGCTGCTTGCTGACACCCGGTTGTGATGTGTACAGCGTCTCGGCGGCGGTGGTGATGTTCAGGTCGTTGTCCACCACCGCCAGCAGAAAACGCAGCTGCTGCAGTTTCACTTTCCTTGCTCCTTGCCGGTCATGTCCGGTCGCCTTTCCTGTGGCCTGTCATGGTGTTCGTCGCGCATAAGCGTATGTCTTCCATCAGCAGATGCCGATAAGACAGCTAGTGTACCCCGCCGGAAATACTGTAACGTTCAGCGAGTCGGAAAGCGCTTAGCCGCAAGGCATGGCTCGCAGGTCATGGCTACTCCATGGCCAAGAGCCATAACAAAGCGGATGAGTGCTTTCCGGCTCGCCCTGCGGGAGCGCCCCTGAGGCTGCATTACTGCGTTGCAATCCTTGTCAAGGGCTTGCCATTCACTTCGGATTGCGTCTTGTACTGCAGCCACAGGACGCGCTCTGAATGTCACAGTATTCCCGGCGGGGTACACTAAAATATTGCGGGCAAGATAAGGCGGGTCGGTTTTCACCGGCCGCTTTAGCTGTCATTTGTATAGCGCCCGCAAGCTGGCTCAAATCGGCGCTTGGATCATTTTTTCCCAAATAGACGCTGATGTCAAGCAATGCCGGTCATGCGCTAATGCTGAATCATTAGCCGCAGCCATACATGGTTTATTAATACTTGCATAAATAAAGCCTCATAAGTTATACTATGCAGCATGATGGGACGAAGCAAGATTGATGCGCGCAAGCTGCCCCCTAAGGCGCAGGAGTTGCTCCGGCGCTCGGCCATG